>Ga0114922_10000022_pt1 | contig 135571 bp, 110 predicted proteins | sample AartaG_FD_100975 | JGI IMG/M metagenome (GOLD analysis project Ga0114922, IMG submission 100975) | Deep subsurface microbial communities from Aarhus Bay to uncover new lineages of life (NeLLi) - Aarhus_00045 metaG | ecosystem: Environmental > Aquatic > Marine > Oceanic > Sediment | place...
GAAAGCGACGTAACTATCGGAATGGGAGTTACGTTCGGGACTTGCTGACGAGCTACGGTTGGCTGGGAGGGTTGTCGATTCCCCGACTTCGGCGAGGTATTTTCAAGTCGTCGGTGTTTGAGAGGTATCGTCCCCGCCTCTGTTCAGATAAGCCTTGCCGGGTGAGATCACCGCGATCCTGACGTTCTGACCGGCAGATGCGGTTTGAAAACTGCCGGAAAGGTATTTTCGACCCCGTTGCCCGCAAGGCCGGTCGCCGGAGCCTAGTCTATCCAACAGCCTCTCCTGCACGTACAGCCCGGTGGAGCCTGTCTCGGCTACCCCCCAGATTCCAGGAGAACAAAAAAAGCCCCCGCGCCGGGGGAGGGGAACGGCACGGGGACAATACAGGCGACACTGTTGTATGATCATGTGCTCAGTGATCCGGTCGCCTGAGCTTTTATAGGCCTGGTCTCAAACTGTAACAACGATCAAACACTAAGTATAGTTTCCTAAATTCATAAAATCCACATATTTTTTGACTTAAAACCCTGTTTTGCCGCAGTGTTCGCACCTTTACCCCGTCCCCGGGGCCCGACACAGTCATGGCTCACAAGTTTGCCGAGCGATTGTTGCTCCGGCATCGCCGGTAATCCGCGGCCCGCTCAGCAGCGCTCAGCCGGCCGGGGATGGCACTGCCTCGACTCCGAGATTCTGGTTTTCGGGTTGCCCGGCAGCCAGACAGCGACGACCCTTGGAGTGTATAACAACCAGCTAAGACTTTGGCTGTCAACTGCCGATTAATGATACCAATGAGGTTGAACAAGATACAGATGTCACCGGTGACCCCGGCGACCATCATGCTCGCGGCGACGTTCCTCGCGGTCGGCTGCAACAGAGCTCCCAACAGGAGTGATTCGCTTGAAGACGCCGCTTATCGTCTGAGCGGCTTCTTTGTCAAAGACGTGAACCGCTACTCCTGTCACAGTGAAGTTGCCTTGTGGCGCGAGGATTCGACGCTGGCAACGGCGGATATACTGTTCGGGGACGACACGCTCACGTATCTTGACGACGTCTATCAGATGACGGTGGTTCCCGAGAGTGTTTATCCTGAGAGTAGTTACTACCTGCAGATACGGGACTCGTCTTTGTATCGGGACAGCGTCGAGGCCTACGTGGCCGACACCTTTTCGATCGGGATCACTGTTCCCCCCAATCGTGAAAACCCGGGCGGGACCGAGATGCTGCTGACCTGGACCGGTTCGCTGACGGCCGACGGCTACGTGGTGGCGACCGTGCCTCGATACATGGCCTATCATGCTCACGGTTACAGCGCCTGGGTGAGCAACCAGTCGACCACCGAGACGATCCCGCCGGGCGCCTTTCGCTGGTCTGACGGAATCAATCCCGACACCGGCTGGTATTTTGTCTACGTCTATGCCTACACCGGTGTCCCTGACAGCAGTCTGTCAGCCGGGATGCTGCCGGTGCCCATGCCCGGCCAACCGCCGGACAATATCGACCGGGAGCGGCTGACCGGCTGCTTTGGGGCGGTTACGGTGGCTCTGCGCGACTCGGTTCATGTCACTGTTCTACAGTGACGACCACACCCTCAATTCGATGACGGCAACCGGCGAGTCTGACCCTTCGCCGGGTTTTTGTTGTGCGCCCGGCGGGCGGCTGCTTACTTCCGTCCGTGACCGACTATGACAGACTCATTCGGCAACTGCGCCGCCTGGGAACCGAACAGGTCAATCCGGGAACGGTCGACATTGACCGACTGCCGGCGCTGGAGATCGCTCGCAAGATCAACCATGAGGATAAGACCATAGCCGCCGTGGTCGAGCAGGCTCTCCCGCTCATTGCGCAGGCGGCCGAGATGTTTGCCCATACCCTGCGGCAGGGGAAGCGGGTTTTCTACATCGGCGCCGGTACGTCCGGTCGACTGGGGGTGCTGGACGCAGCCGAATGCCCACCCACTTTCGGCACCGAGCCGAATCAGATCACGGGGATCATTTCCGGCGGCTATGACACGCTGGTGCTTTCAAAGGAAGGCGTCGAGGACGACCGTAACGCCGCTGTCCGCGATCTGCAGGAGCACGGGCTGTCAAGCGGCGATTTCGTCGCCGGGCTGGCCGCTTCGGTGCGCACGCCCTATACTCTGGCGGGGCTCGAATACGCCCGTCAGGCAAGCGCCAGGACGGTGTTCATAATCTGCAACGAAGGGGGGGATATCCCGACCGGCGTTGACCTCGTTATCCCGCTGCCGGTCGGTCCGGAAGCGATCTGCGGCTCCACCCGGATGAAGTCCGGCACCGCCCAGAAGATGGCCTTGAACATGATCTCCACCACGGCCATGGTGCTGCTGGGCAAGACCTACGGCAACCTCATGGTTGACCTGCAGGCGAGGTCGGAAAAACTGGCGGCGCGCTCGCGCAAAATCCTGATGGAACTCCTTGAGATTGACCTCCACAAGGCCAGCGACCTGCTGACGCGTTCCGGAGGGTCAGTCAAACTGGCCATTGTGATGCACAAGCTTGGCTGTGACAAAAAAGCAGCCCAGGCCAGACTGGACGAGGCCGGTGGGATCATCTCCCGGTGCTGCTGAGGCCTTTGCTTAGTCGGGTATTAAGGTTGTGGTTGTTGGCATCGGTCGTGTTCATCAAGCGGGCTGTCTCTGCCCTCCGTACGCAAGCGAAAGTCATTGGCGCAGAGTAAATTAACAATAATCGGGGAATCCGGTGCAACTTTTTGTTAAAGTGGCCGGCAGAAACCAAAGATGCAAGCACCAAAACAAGGAGTGTGTGACGTGATCAAGAGACTATTGCCGCTGATCCTTTTGGCTGCCCTGATGATCTGGACTGCCGGCTGCTCGGACAGAGGAACCGAGTCGGCCACCGAATCCGGGACGCTGAATCTTGAGGACCCGTTTGGCGGATACACTTCCGCAGCCGAGAAACCCGCTTTTGGCGATACGGAACTCTTAAGCGAAGCCGAAGCTGACGAGGAATACGACGATCCCATTCTATTGTCACCGGGCGTGGACCTGCTGACGTCCGAGGACTCCGAGGCGGGTCGCTATCAGATGAGGATCCTCTGCGGCAAATTCCGGTGTGACTGGACCGTGACCGAGGTGACAGACTGGACCGGATCACTAACGGTATCGCGTGGAGTGGAGATTATTCGCCGGGTGATCCATTTCGAATTGGGTCAGGATTATATCCCCACCCGGACCGACCCGGCCCTGATCGAGTGGGTGTCATTCACCACCGTTCACAATGACGGCATTGCGGTGGACATCCTTATTCCGCCCGACACCGACGCCGTGGGCCCGGAGCCGGTGACCGTCACTTTTGAGACCGGTCCTTACAACCGGGCATTCAGCCTTGAGGAGTTGATGTCCCTGGATACGATCGTATACCTCGAAGACTCGAACGCGGTTGCTTTCCACGCCTTCAAGCTGGACCATGTGACCTGTAGGCGCGGGTTTCTCACCGGCCGCTGGGGCTATAACGAGAACGACGAGGGTCGATTCCGCGCTGTCTGGAGATCACGCTACGGGCAGGCTGCCGGTTATGTAAGGGGGCACTTCGGTGTCAACGAGGACGGTCATAAGGTCATTTTCGGCAAGTTGGTCTCCCGCAACGGGCAGTTTGAGGGATTTATCCGCGGCACATACGATCACCACGCTAACCGGAATGCCGACGGTCATGCCCACCGGCGCTCCGGCGGCTGGTTTCAGGGCGGCATCTATGATGCCGATGGTGTCGAAATCGGGGTGCTGAGAGGCAAGTATCGGTCACATCCCTGGTTCAAAAACGGCTTCCTGCAGGGCCGGTGGAAACTGCGATGCAACAGCATCAATCCGGAACCCGACGATAACCACGAAGGTTTCTGACGCCCGGGCTGGGTATTTACGGCAAGATTACTCTGCACAACGGGTTGCAGAGGCTTTCGCAGTGGTGGGCCGTAGTGAGAAGACGGCCCGCCCGCTTATTGTGGTGCATGATGCCGGGACTACCGGGGGTCGAGAAAGGCGAAAGTTTTTTTGCGGATGATTGAACAAACCAAGGCTGTTCTGCGTTATAAGGGACGACATGAAGCAAAGCCCCCTCTGTCTCTTCATGGAGACAGCCCTGCGTTGGGCAGGATTAGCAATAATCCTGCCCTCTCCTATTTTCGAGGCCTCTCAATCCCCAACTCCGTTTCCAGGACAGAGATCATGGAGTCTATTCGAAGCTCGGCGCCGGCTACCGTCTGAAGGTCCCGGTAGATCCGGTACGCCTCGCGCTTCTTTTCCGGGTCCTTCTGCGAAGCCAACGCATTGGCCAGATTGAGCTGGTACTCACGTACCGTGCTGTCCTGAGAGAGCAGTGAGCGGAAAATCCGCTCCGAGGTCTCATAATCCGTTTTGACCGCGTAGTAGAGCCCCTTATTGGAGACAAATTGCTCCTGGGGCCCGAACTCCTCGATAGCGCTGTCGGTCACGGCAATGGCTTCCTTCATGTAACCCAGCTCGGCCCAGGTATTGGCTACCTGGATGTAGCGGTCGGGGTTGTTGGGTTCCTTCTCGAGCAGCTTGCGATAGTAGTAGTTGGCATAGGCATAGTCTTCCAGAAGCAGGCTCAGTTGGGCCAGCTCCTCCAGATGGTCGTCTTCGGAGTCGCCGGTCTCGATCAGCACTCGTAGGGCGCCGCGGGCGATCTCCCAGTCCCGGGCTTCAGTGGCTGCCTCGTGCAGGATGAGGTTAGTCTCGCGATCGTTGGGGTAAAGCAGGTCGGCCCGCCTCAGAAAGAAAACGGCTGAGTCGTACATGAGCTCGCGATGATAGGTCATCCCCAGCAGGTAGAGAAGCCTGCCGTCAGACGGTTTCCCAGCCAATGCTTCCGAGAAGTACAGACGCGCCTGGTAGTAATCTTCATCGACAAAGGCTCGCTCGCCAGCCTTAGTCAATTCCTCGGTCGTTTCCGGCGTCTTACCGCAGGAAACCACAAGGACGACAACCATTAGTACGAAGACCTTTCGCACCGTCATTCTCTCGAGTATTCTGGTCATCGGTCAATTATAGCGCATTGATGGGTACAATTCAAGCTCGGTCTTGTTCCGGTTGAATTCAAGAACCTGCCGCTCAGGCTCAGATCTTCCCCAATACGCCCCGCAGATAGTTGAGGCGGTTGTTCTCGGCAACCTGACCCAGGTCGACTTGAACGTGTGCGCGGCCGACGACCGAGAACTCCAGCCGCTGATCGGTGGCGCGGCGGAAAGCCTCCACCTCGGATCGCTGAAGCGCGCGACCCTCCCTGAAGAAGAGATCGGCGACGCCCTTCTTGAATCTGACGCGCTCGATTTCAAGCATGGCCGCCGATATCTTCACCGCGGTCGCCTCGATCAGATTGGCCGCCGATTGAGGCGGGTTACCAAACCGGTCGGAGATTTCATCTCTTATCCGCTCCACGTCGTCCAGGTTGCGACAGTCGGCCAGCCGGCGGTAGATATCCACTTTCTGGCGGCGATCATTGACATAGCGGTCGCTGATGTGGACCTCCATGTCGAGTTCCAGCTTCACCTCAGGCAACCGCACGATTTCGCCGCCTTTCAGTTCCGCCACGGCTTCTTCCAGAAGCTTGTTGTACAGGTCAAACCCGATCTCCTCGATGAAGCCGGACTGCCGCGCGCCGAGGATCGTGCCCGCGCCGCGAATCTCAAGATCGCGCATGGCCAGCGCAAACCCGGAACCGAGGTCGGAATGCGCCTCTATGGCGCGGAGCCGCTTGACGGCGTCGGCGCGAAGCAACCGTGGCGGCGGCGCCAGGAGATAAGCGTAGGCCCGACGGGCCGAGCGCCCCACGCGGCCGCGGATCTGGTACAATTGCGCCAGCCCGAAGCGGTCGGCCCGGTTGATTATGATCGTGTTGGCGCTGGGGATGTCCAGCCCCGATTCGATTATTGACGTGCACAACAGCACGTTAAAACGTCCCGCCATGAACGCCAGCATGATCCCTTCCAGCGACTTCTCATGCATCTGCCCGTGAGCGATGGCAATCTCGGCCTGGGGCACGTTCTTTTTCAGATAGCGGTACATGGCGTCGATTGTCTGCACCCGGTTGTGGACAAAGAAAACCTGTCCGTCGCGGTCAATCTCGCGCAGGATAGCGGTAGCGATTATAGCCGGATCAAACTCGGCAATGTCGGTGATGATCGGCAGGCGGTCTTTGGGAGAGGTGTTGATCAGGCTCATGTCGCGGGCGCCCATCATTGACATCTGGAGGGTGCGCGGGATGGGTGTGGCGGTCATCGAGATCGTATCGACGGTGCTCTTGAGGCGTCGTAGCTTCTCCTTGTGTCTCACGCCGAAGCGATGTTCCTCGTCGACTATTAGAAGCCCCAGATCCTTGAATTGCACATCCTTCGACAGCAGCCGATGAGTGCCGATGACCAGGTCCACCGCTCCCTCGCCAAGGCCCCTGAGCGTCTCCAATTGCTCCTTTCGCGTGCGAAACCGGGAGAGCATCTCAATCCGCACCGGGAACTCCTTAAGCCGATCCGAGAACGTCTGCAGGTGCTGTTGGGCCAGGATGGTCGTGGGCACCAGCACCACCACCTGTTTGCCCGCTTCAGCAGCTTTGAACGCGGCCCTCACGGCCACTTCCGTTTTACCGTAGCCGACGTCGCCACAGACCAGACGGTCCATCGGTTTAACGCCGGTCATGTCAAACTTGACATCGTTTATGGCCTTGAGCTGATCGGGCGTCTCTTCGTACTGGAAGGACGACTCCAGTTGCCTGAGCCAGACGGTGTCCTCGCCGAAAGCAAACCCCTCCTTAGTCTTGCGTTCGGCATAGAGCTTGATGAGATCGGCGGCCATATCGGCGATGGCCTTTTTTGTCTTGCGCTTCAGTTTTTCCCAGCCGGGGCCGCCTAAGCGGGTGAGTTGCGGCGCCGAGTCCTTGCCGCTGTATTTCGAAACCCGATTGAACTCCTCGATGGGTACATAGAGGCGGTCGTTCTCCGCGTACTGGAGAAGAAGGCAGTCGCGGTTGGTGTGGTCAACCTGGATTGTCTTCAGTCCGAGATACCGCGCAATGCCGTGATCGGTGTGTACCACGTGGTCTCCCACAGACAGGTGGGAGTAGTCGGAAATCGCCACACCTTCCTTGAACTTCTTGCGGCGAACGCGGCGGTGGTAACGGCTGAATATCTCGTGATCGGTCAGAACGGCGAACCGGCCGCCGGGGCAAACAAACCCACTGGTCAGACAGGCCACCTCTACTGCCGGTTCGATCTCAAAGGCCACCCTCTCCGCGAGCAGTTCGGACAGCCGGGCTGCCTGGCCCGAGGTATCGGTGACGATCAGGTAACGCGTCCCGGCCGCCTCGAATTCCTTGAGTGTCCGTTCCAGGAGGTCCAGCCGCGAGCCCAGTGAGGGATGGGGCAGGCAGCCGAAATCAACAATGTCCTTGCGCCCGCCGCGGAAGGGAACCTGGTCAATGGTAACATGTGTAGAGATGGTTGCAAACAAACTGTCAGGAGCCCGGTAGTATTCCTGCGGTTGAGGGAGACGCGTGAAACGGCTCTTAAGCCGGTCGTGGAGACTGTGAGCCTCCTTGATAATCGCCTCGGCCTCGGATTTTAGGCTGCCTTCACCCTGCATGTAGATAATGCCCTGGCTGTCGAAGTAATCGAGCAGGCTACTGTGGTCGAGGCCGAAGAGAACCGCAAGCCACTCCAGGCCAGGAAGTTCCGGGTCGTTCAGATAGCGGGCTCTTAGAAGGTCGGCGTCCCCCTCCGGCAGGGCTTCGAGGTGATCCTCGAGCGTCTCCTGTGTGATGGGGATCTCGCGTCTGGGGAGGACCCGGACCGAGTCGATTTTCCTGAGCGTCCGTTGAGTGGCGACATCAAACTCCCGGATCGTGTCAACTTCGTCCCCAAGAAGCTCTACCCGTATGGGAGCATCGGAACCGGGCGTCAAAAAGTCGATCAGTCCGCCCCGGAGGGCGAAATCCCCCACTTCCTCAACCACCGGTACGCGACAGTATCCCAGGCGGACGAGTCGGCGGGCCAAGGCGTCCAGGTCCACCTCGCCGCCGGTTGACAGGCTGATCTTGCTGTCTCTCAGGTAGTCAACCGCGATCGTTGGTTCCATCAGTCCGCGGATGCTGCCGACGACCACGTCGACCGATCCCTCCAACATGCGGGCCAGTGTCGATATGCGCCGTCCCATTATTTCACCGACCGGCGCTCGGAAATCATAAGGGAGAATCTGGCGCGAAGGAAAGTGCCCCACCATCCCCTCACCCATGAGGAATGCCAGATCGTCGTAGAGATTGTTGGCTTCTTCAGGGCCGGGAGCAACCACCAGGAGCGGCCTGTTGAGTTCGTCTACGAGGCTACGAATCAGAAAGGCCGCCGATGAACCAGCCAGACCGGTGACGGTCAACGAAGATGACCCGGTGAGCGTCTCTGTCAGTTTCCCGAAAGGGACTGTTTCCGGGAACTCCTTCAGAACCGATCCCAGTCTGCCGGAAGTGCTCAGGATGTCTGTTTCCAGGTATCTTGACATAACACAAACACGCAGGCAGCACGAAAGCCCCGGCCTTACTGTGACCGGGGGTGTACATCCGCCTTATGCTATCTTATCGCCCAATATACGCAAGAACTCCAGAGACGCCAGCGATTTGATGCCCTCGCTGCCCTAACAGCTTGCTGAAAAAACCTTCTGTCATACTCGAAAAGCGGCGGATTCGTCATCAGTGTGGCGTCGGGTGTCTCTGCCCGACGCCTCTATGGATTTGTGCTACTGCCAGGCAGAGACGCCTGGCAGCACCAGCATCAATGCTTGTTGAAAAAAGTCTTTTGTCATACTCGAAAAGCGGCGGATTCATAATAAGCGTGGTGTCGGGTGTCTCTGCCCGACGCCTCTATGGATTTGTGCTGCTGCCAGGCAGAGACGCCTGGCAGCACCAGCAACAATGTTTCGGCAGCCGGCTACCACGACTTTTTCAACAGTCCCGGAAGCAGGCATCCACTGCTATTAGCGACCTACTGAATGCCCCTCTTTCGCGGGCATGACGAATCCGCCGGATTCTGAGTAGGATAAAGTGCTTTTTCAACAACCTGCTGAGGCAGGTGGTATTATCGCTTTGTCACGGAAGTATTGGCGCGCTTTCTTTGCGCGTTGTTTTCTTCGTTGGGTTCGCGCCCGAAGTTCTGAAGGGTGATCGCCATCTCGGATAGTCTCCGGTCGACGACCGCCTTGATGGAACCTTTGCTGAACTTTCCCGAGGCGAGGTGTCTTCCCGCCGGTACACCGGTCAGTAACTCAATACCTTTATCTATGGACTTGATGGCCCAGATGTGGAAACTCTTCTGCTCGACAGCCTCGATTACGTCGGGACGAAGCAGCAAATCCTTGGTGTTCTGATGGGGGATAATGACACCCTGGTCACCGGTAAAACCGCGAGCGTGGCACACGTCGAAGAAGCCCTCGATCTTCTCGTTGACACCCCCGATCGGTTGAATCTCCCCCTTCTGATTTACCGAACCGGTCACGGCGATTCCCTGTTTGATAGGAATGCCGCTCAACGACGAGAGAATAGCATAGATCTCCGTGGATGACGCCGAGTCGCCGTCGACACCGCTGTAAGACTGCTCGAACGAAATCGAAGCCGACATGACCAGCGGTTTGTCCTGGGCGAACAGCTCTCTCAGGTAGCCGCTGAGAATCAGTACGCCTTTGTTGTGAATGGGTCCGGACAGGTCGGCCTCGCGCTCGATGTTTATCACTCCGGCCTTGCCCAGGGCGGTACTGGCCGTGATGCGGGTCGGTCGGCCGAAGGAGTATTCACCCAGATTGTAGACGGACAGCCCGTTGATCTGGCCAACGGCATCGCCGGTCGTGGACACCATGATGGTGTTGGCGTCGAAAAGCTCCTGCATCTTGTCCTCGACAAGATTGACGCGAAAACGCCTCTGCTTGATGGCTCGATAGACGTCCTGACGCGTTGCGCTCAATGCCTTTCTCTGGGCGGCGCAGAATGAGCTCTCGCGAATAATGTCCGACAGGACCGTAAAACGGGTGGTCAGTCTGTCGCGCCTGCCGGTCAGGCGGCGACCGCACTCGGCCACGGCCTGCATACCGGTTATATCGAACGGCAGCAGTTGCTCCGTCTCAACAAGACGCCGGATGAAACCGTAGTAGTCCAGGGTGTTCCTGCGATTGTACTTCATGCTGCTGTCGAACTCGGCCTTGATCTTGAAGATCTTCTTGAAATCTTCATCCATGCGCCACAGTAGCTGGTAGATGTGCGGCTCGCCGATGAGCACCACCTTGGCGTCAAGTGGGATAGATTCCGGTTTGATCCCTGAGCCGGCCATCATATAGAAAGGGTCGTAGCCGGTGATTTCAATAGCGCGATTGCGCAGGGCCCGCTTCAGATGCACCCACACGCCCGGTTCACTGAGAACGTCCATGGCGTTCATAACCAGGAAGCCACCCGATGCGCGAAGCAAAGAGCCTGAGAAAATGCGCGTGAAATCGGTTCGCCAGTATCCGAAGCGGTCGACCACTCTTTCCAGCGAACCGAAGAGATTCTTGTATGAAGGCGACATCTCGATGACGATTGGAACCTTCTCCGTCTCGGCGTTGTCCAGAATGAGATTGACCGAGAACTCTTCAAACGGCTCCCGTTTGCGAAAGGGCGGCGGTTCTTCTTCGCCGCGACGCGGCCGAACCTCGCGAAAGCGGTCCAGGTCACTAAGAAGCGCCTCCTGAACTTCATCAAGATAGACCACCACCTTCTCGTCGGGGAAGCGCTTCTTGACCAGGTTGATCTTGTCCGTTATGAGAGGCGCAATCACGGAGTAGTCCAGCTTCTCAATCGCCTCTTCCAGTTTGCTGCTCAGTTTCTTGGATTCGACCGAGGTCAGGTCGAACTCCCGGCGCAGGCTGTCCCACCGCCGGCGCAGTTCATCGAGGCGGGAAAGCTGAAACTTGCCTTCCTTGACCAGTTGTTCCAGACGGTCGAACGAGGACGGTTCGTCGTCGATCAAGGGCTGGATCTCGTTGCGCGTGGTGAGGCCGGACTGCAGTTGCACCATCACGAACCCGGCCTCGGTCAGCTTTTCCTCAAAGCTGCGAATCAGTTCCTTTTGTCGGCTTTCGAACTCGCGTACGATACGGCCGTGGCGATCCTTGTAGTCGTCAGAGAGGAATATCTTGGGAACGGCCTTGCGAGCGGAGCCTATCAGGTACGCCATGTCCTTCTTGAATCGACGCCCGTCGCCGGCCTTGAACGAGAGAACCAACGGGTTGTCTTCGTTCTTGAAGTTGGCCACGTAGCAGATATCGACCAGGTCCGGCGTCTGGTGATCCAACCGCTCGAGGAGATGTTGTATGGTCGTCGTCCGTCCGGTTCCGGTCAGGCCGGTTACGAAAACGTTGTAGCCTTCGCTTCTAACGTTCAGCCCCAGTTTGATTGCTTCCACCGCCCGTTTCTGGCCGATGATTTCGCAGCAGGGATCGACATCATCGGAGGTGTCCATACCGGACGGTCTCAACGTTATGCGGTAATCCAGGTCTTTGGCGCTCAACTCGCGGGGCTTTCTGAGTTTCGGCTTCTTCTCAGCGGACATGCGTACCTCCGTGGATACAGTATTATAGGATGCCAATATAGGCAATGCGCCCTGCAATCAAAGCAAAAAGTCCCGGCCCAGGGCGGCATGGCAGCAGTCTCAGGCGGGTGCGAGAGGCAGAAGGCGCCTTCCGTGGCTCTCAACGCCCTGCGAGAAGGGATTGACTTTCGCCCGTTTCGCCGTAACTTGCAGGCCATGCAGCGAAAGGTCCATCCGTGAGCATGACGCCGGGACGGGTGTCCTCTGCTTCTGATCGTTCCCATCGAGCGGGCATTCTGTGTGCGCTCACATCCTCACTTGGCGCCGGTTTGGCCACGGTGGTCGGGAAATGGAATCTGGAGGCGGTGTCGCCGCTCCTGCTGAGTTGCATGATTTTCACGACCTCGACGGTTGTCCTCAGTGTCGGTTATCTGCCGTTTCGCGGGCTGGGGAGGGTGTTCCGGTTGACCCGCAGGGGTTGGTTCTGGATGATCATGTTCACCATCAGTTCCTGGGTGGCTATTCTGTCTTTCTGGGCCGGCGTGCAGAGGATGGATCCGTCACTGGCCGCCTTTCTCAACCGGGCCGAGGTGCCTATAGCGATCCTGCTCGGCATCATCTTTCTCAAAGAACGATTCACGAGCAGAGAGACGCTTGGCGCCCTGCTGTCGATCGCCGGGATCGTTATCATGAAGCTCACCCTGCGGTTTGAATACTCGACCGGCTTCTGGCTGGTGCTTTTGGGTTCTCTGTTTTTCGGGATTACCGAGTTCATCAGCAAGATCGCCGTTCGACACGTGGAGCCGATTGCGCTCGTCTACGTGCGCGGTCTGTTTCTGGCGGTGGCGTACTGGGCTGTTCTTCTGGGCGGTGGTCATTCGCTGGAGGGTCTGGACCGGGTATGGGTAGGTATCATTGCTCTGGGCATATTGGGGCCGATCGTGTCGCGCATGATGTACCTGCTTGCTCTCAAGCGCCTGGAGCTGTCCAAGGTTGCTGTAATCAGTCAAAGTCAGCCGATCTTTGTCATCGTGACGGCGCTCCTGGTTCTGGGCCAACTGCCGACGCTGCGAGAAATGACAGGCGGTCTGTTCGTCCTCGCCGGTTGTGTTCTCATGATCGGCGTCGGGCGCAAGAACGGTATCATGGCCCGCATATCTCAACTCGGCTCCGGGCAGCGTCAGTAGACAATCGACGGGGACAGGCCTGGTGCCCGACTCCACTGAGGGCGGCTGCCCAGCCCGAGGGTTTCCGGCGACGGAACCTGCGAGGACATACACAAACCCCGTCTGTCGAAGCGACACACGTTCCGATAGCACGACGCCGGATGCAAGTATGCTGTTGACTTTTGCCACTCCCGCTCTTTATTAGCACAAAAAAACGACCCTGATACCCTTAAAGGTCTGTCCGAATGGCCGAAATCAAGCCTGAGTCAGGCAAAACAGCTTTCCATAAATACCACCTGGAGGCCGGGGCAAGGATGGTGGAGTTCGCCGGATATCATATGCCGGTTCAGTACAAGGGGATAACCGCCGAGCACCTGGCCGTGAGGGAAAACATCGGTCTCTTTGATCTCTCCCACATGGGTGAATTTGAGGTTACAGGTTCGGGGGCGCTTGATTACCTGCAGAAGGTGACCACCAACGACGTGGAGGCCTTGCAGCCGGGGATGATCCAGTACAGTTGTATGACCCGGCCGGACGGCGGTATCGTTGACGATCTGCTTGTCTATCGGCTGGCCGATCGCTACTTGCTGATCGTCAACGCCGCCAACATCGGCAAGGACCTAGCCTGGTTGGAGTCACACGCTGCCGGTGATGTCCGGCTGTTCAACCGCTCCGCCGAGACCAGCCTGCTGGCCATCCAGGGGCCTAACGCGCAGAAAGTGCTGAGCGAACTGACCTCCTTTGATCTCGACAAAATGGCTTACTATACTTCCACTGTTACCGCGATCGCCGACATTGAACTGCTGTTCTCGCGCACCGGTTATACAGGCGAGGACGGCTTTGAAATCTACATCCCGCCCGAACATACCGACACGCTCTGGAAGGCGATCACCGAGGTCGGCCGGAAACATGGGATGGAACTGGTTGGACTGGGCGCCCGCGATACACTGCGCCTCGAGATGAAGATGGCGCTCTACGGTAATGATATCGACGAGACCACTACTCCCATTGAAGGCGGCCTGAGTTGGATTGTGAGCCTGGATACCGACTTCATCGGCAGGGACGTCATAGCGCAGCAGAAGACGGATAAGCCCAGGCGGCGGCTGGTGTGCCTCGAATTGGAAGGACGGGGTTTTCCGCGGCATGGCCATGACATCTGTGTCGATGGCCGCGTGGTCGGGCAGGTTACCTCGGGAACCTTCTCTCCGTCTCTGAGAAAGCCGATCGCGCTCGGTTATGTGCCGCGTTCTCATGCCAGGGCAGGTTCCCGCGTGGAGGTGGCCGTCAGGGACAAGATGTTTCCCGCCCTGGTTGTCAAGCCTCCCTTCTACAAGCACGGATCTCACAGGTAAGGCGTCGCGACATGGATATCAAGCTGTACCTGACTCCAGCCCCGTTTGGCGAGATCGACCTGGAAAGCAAGACAGCGGTGGTCATCGATGTCCTGCGCTGCACCACTTCTGTTTGTGCGGCCCTGATGGCGGGCGCCAGGGGAGTGATCCCCGTCACCGGCCCCGGTGAGGCCGGCGACGTGTGGGCCAGGATCGGATCCGACATGGGCGTGCTCGCCGGGGAACAGAACGGAATCAGGATAGAGAATTTCCAACTGGGGAACTCACCGGCCGAGTTTACCCCCGAAAGTGTGGGGGGCAAGTTCGTGGTGATGACGACCACCAACGGCACGGCCGCCTTCGTGAGAGCCCGTAAGGCTGACCTGGTGCTCTCCTGCGGTCTCGTAAATGTCTCCCGCGTGGCCGGGAGAGTCGCCGGGGAAAACCGCGATACGGTGATTATCTGCGCCGGGCGGGAGGGTCAGTTCTCCATTGAAGACACTATCTGCGGTGGTCGATTGATAGACCTGCTGATTTCCGAACATCAAAGGGAGGTCACGCTCAACGATGCCGCCTCGCTGGCCGTACTGTTGTATCACAACAGCAGGTCGGCTATGAAGAAAGCTGTCGCCGAGAGCGAGCACGGAAGATACCTGGCTTCCATCGGCTTTGCGCACGACCTGGAGACGGCCGCCAGGGTCGATTCCATGCCGGTTCTGCCGGTCATGAAAGACGGAAGACTAATCCTCGACGGTGACTGAAGCCGGTGACACAGTCAGCGTTGATCCTTTTTCCGGCCAGGAGGTACAAGAAGAAATGACACGACTGACATTACTGTTTCTTGCGGCAGTCCTTGCCGTAGTCCTGATTGCGGTTCCGGTTGCCTCGGCTGCAAACGGTCTTAAATGTGCCCTTGCCATCTACCAGTTCGATAAAGAGAAGTCCGAGGATGTTCTTCTGCGGTGCGACACGGCTGACTTTGTCGAGGGCATCACTGCCACCGGCTTTCTTATCGCCTTTTCGGTCGAGATCGACATAACGAGGGTTGACAGCAGCCGCTCGGATTTTATTGTTCACCTGGTGACTCTCGGCCCGCCGACCAAGAATTACTCCCGCAGCTTTGTTGTCGAGCATGGTCTTCCCGCCTCCATCACGGATATCCACGGCAAGGGTGAGACGCGTTACAGTTTCGTGCTGACTCCTTTGTCGATGGTCGATGTCGACACCTCCTTCTGCCCTTTCGATCATCTTGCCAGGGGGACGTTTGAGTTTCTTCCTTCGGCCTACATGGACATTCACTACGTGCCCAACTCGCTGGGGGATTTCTACGTAACCGTCGCCCGCGACGTGCTCGAAGAGCACTACCGGCAGTTTCGTTCGCTGTACAATTTCAGCCTGCCCGGCAAGTACTCCGTCTACCTGTGTCCCTGTCTTCTTCCTTCTGTCATCTGGGATCAGCGGTTCGGCATGGCGGTCGATCCCACCCGTTCCATAGCTCACGCGGTGTTTACCAAGGCCTTCAATTCCGCCGATCCTTTCATGGTCCTGCACACCGCGGTCCTGCGCAACTATGGCTACGCCCCGCTCTTTCTGTCCGAAGGTCTGGCAAACTATCTCTCTTTCGCGATTCTGGACATGAAGGAGATCCTGCAGGAAGGGCGAGCCCCGGCCCTGACGGGGCTTTTGGACACCTACCGCTACCTTGCGGCCGATCCCTACGTTGCCGATCGCGTCGGCGCCACTTTCGTCACTTTTCTGATCGATGAGTACGGCTTCGCCCGCTTCAGAAAGCTCTACCGGGAAACGGACGATCTGCATCTCGCGGCCGACATCGAAGCGGCCTACGGGAAAAGCCTCGGAGAACTGGAAGGCTCGTGGAGAACTTATGTCGACACGGTCGCCATTGACCCCAACCGGCTGGTGCTCTTTGCCTCGATGGCGGAAGTGATGTTCAATTACCCGCTGATGCTTCGCTATTGCCGGATTCTGAGCGACCGGGCGACGACCGGTGTTGATTCGGTGCGAGCGCTGGGAATGGTAAAGAGGGCCTGCTTCTTCACCGGGGACTATGCCGGCGCCATTGCCGCCCAGGAGGTACTGCTGCGACTGGATGGGGCTTCGGCGCCAAGCCTCATGTCTCTCGGTACTTACAAGATGATGCAGGGGCGGTACGAGGAGTCCTATGACGATCTGATGCGAGCCCGGTCACTGGATTCCACCGACCGCCTGGTGACTTTCAACCTGGCCCTGAACCATCTGTTCCGCGGCAACCGGGCAGAGGCCTCGGAGTTGCTGCGGGCGCTTGTGGATGATTCCACCATGGCCGGCCCGGTGGCGGAAAGCCGCCTGTATCTGGCCGGAATCCTTCGCAAGTCCGATAGCGAACAAGATCGCAAACAGACCGACCGGCTCTACTCGGATGCCGTCAACTTCCTCAACGCGGCGTTGCGTGGCCAGCCGTCTTCACCGGCCGTTCACATGTGGCTGGGAATGGCTCATCTTGGGCGGGGCGAGACCGACCAGGCCGACGACTACCTTGAAAGCGCTCTTTTTCTTGAGACCCGACCGTTCTACCAGGGGATGATCCATCTCTGGTTGGGCAAGGCGGCCGACTTCAAGGGAGACCGAAACAAGGCCGTGGAGCATTATTCGCAGGTTCTGGCCCTGGCGGCGGCCGACTACCATCAGAATGAGGCCAGGCGGTACATCGAAACACCATACGAGGGGTAAGTCCCGGTAATGTTCAGCTTCCTGAACTCCACGGTCCTCGTTGCGGCGCTGGCGGCCCTGGTGCCGCTGATCATCCACCTGTTCTCAAAGAGACGGGTGAAGATCGTGGAGTTCTCGTCTCTGCGACACCTCAAGGCGATGCAGAAACGCCAGGTAAGACGCCTTAATATCCGCCAGTTGCTCCTCCTGATTCTCAGAATGCTGATCATCCTTCTGGTCGTGATGGCGTTTGCGCGTCCCACTATGACCGGCGGGGCGATCGGATCGCACGCGGCAGTCTCGGCGGCGATCCTGCTGGACAACTCCGGTTCGATGGATCGCTATGTCTCCGACGGCAACCTGTTTGAGATCGCGCGGGAGCGTACGAAGGAACTCCTGGGCACCTTCGGCGAGGCCGACGAGGTCGTTCTCATTCCCTTGGGCGGGGATGTTAAAACCGCGGCTGCCGGGCTTCGTTTGTCTTCGTCAGCGGCAGCCCTGCGGCAATTGCAGCGGCTCGCGGCAGGTTCGGCGGTTGCCGACATAGAGAGCGCCCTGGGCAAGGCTTCTGATCTGCTTGATCAGGCCTCCAGTCTGAACAAAGAAATCCATATCATCACCGACCGTCAACGCTGCTCGTTGCCGGAAGGGGCGGTTCCGGCCGACAGCAACGCCCGGATTGTTCTCATGGACCTGCCCGACGAGGGAAACGAGAACATCGGCATCACAGCCGTCGATTTCGGCGGACAGTTACTGATACCGGGGCATGATTTCGATGTCACGGCGACAGTAAAGAACTATGGCTCAAGCGATCGTGCGGACCTGATTGCGTCGCTGTTCCTCGACGGGAACCGCGTGGCGCAGACCGACGTCGGAGCAGCGGCCGGACAGGAGACGGTGGCACGTTTCACCAGGTCGGTCTCCCGGACCGGTTTTCATTCCGGATGGGTGGAGTTGTCCGACGACAAGTTCCGTGGTGACAATTTCTACTACTTCAGTTTTCACATCCCGGACCGGTTCAACCTGTTGATTGTTCGCGGGGAAGCGGCGGCCCGCTTTGTTTCCCTGGCGCTGGTGCCTTCCCGGTCAATCAAGCAGTACTGGTCGGTCAAAGAAGTCGATCCTGAGAACCTCTCGGGCGTCAGCTTTCGCGATTACGACGTGGTCGTACTCAGCGGTGCGCCCCACTTGCAGGACATCTACGTTGACCGGCTCGCGGCGTATGTGGATCGGGGTGGTTCCCTGTTTGTGATCTACGGCGGCGATACCGACATCCACCATTTCAACGAACATTTCTCCGGCATGACCGGCGTTATTTATGACGAGCCGGTCAAGCGGGATTTCAGCCGCGCCGGCTACTATACGATAAGCTCGCTGGACTCGGAGCATCCGGTTTTTTCGGTCTTCGGTTTTGAAAGGAGTGGGCCGCCCCAGGTCAAGTTCTACACTCTCCCGAAAATGCACCCGGCTCCGGGCGCACGGGTGCTGATGCGCTTTTCCGGCGACCGCCCGGCGCTGGTCGAGAACAGTTACGGGGCAGGCAGGGTGCTTACGTTTACCGGGCCGATGGCCCCCGACTACGGCGACCTGGTCAGCCATGCCTTTTTCGTGCCGTTTATCTCGCGTGTGGCCGAGTACTTAGCTTCCGACCTTTCCGGATACGACCTGCAGTTGTATGTCGGCGACAACATCAGCCGCAGTGTCAGCGTTCGCGGCTCGGTCGGCATGCCGCTGCAGCTCATCACTCCCGACAGCAGTGTCCACAGCGTCCCCCCCCAGGAGGGCCGGGGAAGCCTCGTTTTTCATCCCAAACCGACCAACCGGGCGGGGATTTACAGGGTCAATTACCTGGGCCGGGAGATCGACCGGTTTGCGGTCAACCTCAGACCGGCCGAAGGCGACCTCACGTCAGCCGATCCCGACCAATGGGCGGCGGCGCTCGGCTTTGAAGAGTACAGCATCCTGGAGCGGGGACGGGATATGGCTTCAGTCATATCCGAGTTTCGCTTCGGCAAGGAGTTGTGGCCGATCTTCCTGTGGGCAACGGTAATCCTGCTGATCTTTGAAATCCTTCTGTCGCGCGGCGCCGCCCCGGAGGAGCCGGGATGACTCTGGTGACGGCGGAGAAGATCTGCCGGAAGTTCAACGATCAGGCTATCCTTGATCAGATTTCGTTTTCTATCATCTCTGGGGACCGCATCGGCCTGGTGGGGAGGAATGGAAGCGGCAAGACAACCCTCTTCGACATTCTCGCCGGTCATCAGGAGACCGACAGCGGCGGCGTGCACCGCTCGAAAGCCTGTCACATTGACTACATCGAGCAGGACATGTCGGACTACCTGAGCATGACGCTGTATGAGTATGTCGCCTCGGCTCGCGACGACCTGCTCAGCCTGCACCGGGATCTCACGCAACTTGAGCGCCACCTGGAGTTGAATCCGGATGACCGCGACGGTCTGGCACGGCTGGGACAACTTCAAAACCGGTATGAGGTCGAGGGTGGTTTCGATCTCGAAAACAATATCAAGGCCATTCTGGAAGGCCTGGGATTTCAGGGCGACCGTCATCGTGACCTGATCAGGAACTTCTCCGGAGGCGAAAAGAACCGGGCAGGTCTGGCCCGGGCGCTGGCCGGCAAGGGCAGCCTGCTGCTGCTTGACGAGCCGACCAATCACCTGGACATAGAATCGACGCTATGGCTGGAGGAGTATCTCCGGGGCACCGCCGGAAGTTACATGATAGTTTCGCACGATCGGGCTTTCCTCACGGCCACAGTCGATAAGGTCTGGGAACTCTCTCACGGCAAGATCGAGTTTTACACCGGGGGCCTTGAACGCTACCTGATCGAACGGTCTGAACGCCGCAGACTTCACGCTCACCGCTTTCGCCACCAGCAGGAGGAGATCAAGCGGTTGGAAGAGTTCGTCCGCCGTCACATGGCTGGGCAGAAGACCAAGCAGGCGCAATCCAAGCTGAAGTACCTGGGCCGCATCAAGCGGTTGCCGCCGCCAAGAGCCGAAGAGACCGCCGGTCGTATAAGAATGAACTCCTCCGGCCGCTCCTACGCGCACGTCCTGGCGGTGGAGAACGTCTCCTTTGGATACGGTTTGGAGCCAATCGTGCGCGAGGTTTCGTTTGACGTCTATCGCGGCGACAAGGTGGGTCTGATCGGCCGCAACGGGTCGGGCAAGACCACCCTGCTCAAGGCGCTCGTGGGAGAACTGGCCCCGATCGAGGGCGACATCCGGCTGGGAAACAACGTCGACGTGGCCTATTTCGATCAGGAACTTTCCGACCTGAATCCCCAGGAGACGGTTCTCGACTCGCTTTGGGCGGTTGATCCTGTGGCTGAGATCGGCGCCATCCGCTCATTTCTGGCTCGGTTCGGATTTACCGGCGAAGATTCTTTCAAACTGGTAGCGGCACTTTCCGGAGGCGAGAAAACCAAGCTCTCGTTAGCGCGGCTTCTCTATCACCCGGCCAACTTCATCATTCTTGATGAGCCTACCAACCATCTTGATATGGATTCGCGTGAGAGCCTCGAAGAAGCGCTTCTCAGCTACGACGGTTGCTGTCTCATCGTCAGCCATGATCGCTATTTTCTTGACCGCGTGGCCGGTCGGATTCTGCACCTCGATCATGCCGCCGCGAAGATGTACGAAGGCAACTACTCGTATTTCAAAGAGAAGACCCAGGGCGTCGCCGTCCCTCCTTCGCCAAAGACCGGGGAGGCCGGCTCACGGGAAGCTTACTTAGCCTTCAAAGAGCAGTCACGAAGGCGCAGCCGGCACAAGAAACTGCTTGTCTCCACGCGACAGAGAATCGCCGATCTGGAATCCGAACTGAGGCAGGCGGGGGAGGATATTCATGAGAATATCCCCCGAAGTGATTGGGAGCGGCTGAACGAAACCGCCGAGCGCAAGAGGCGACTGGAGGAGGAACTGCTGAAATTATATGCAAACCTGGAAAGGCTGGAGAACACCGACGTTAACTAAGATACTCGCTATCTCGGCGTCCCCGGTGGTCGATTCCTCGACGGACCTGATCCTGAAGCGGCTGACGTCGTCGCTCGTCAACGCCCTCGGGAAACAAGGTGAGCCGCAGGTGTGGTTTCTTCGGCTGAACGAACTGTCGTTTGTTCCCTGCCAGGCTTGCGGCAAGGCCCCGACACCGGAGTTCTGCTTCTTTGACGATGCCCTCGTCGAGCCGTACCGGGCGCTGGCCGAATGCGACTGCTTGATCTTTGGCTCTCCCGTATACTTTGACTCGGTATCGGCCCAGGCCAAGATGTTCATCGACCGGTGCAACTGTTTTCGTCCCGCCGATTTCAAGAGCTCCGCTCCGGAACACCGCTTCGTGAAAATCCTGAAACGGAAGCGACCGGGAGCGATGGTGCTTGTGGGTGGTGAGCGGGGGTGGTTTGAAGGTGCCCGCCGCGTGGTGGCCGGTTTCTTCAAGTGGGTGGAGGTCGTCAACGAAGGACAACTGTACTATCGTTCACCCGGCTTCGGCAAGGCCGGTTATGCCCGCGATGACGCTCGGATCATGCACAAAGCCGACCTGTTGGGCCGGAAATTAGCGAAACTATTGGCCGGGAAAGGCTGACGGTGGACGACCGGGAACTGATACTTTATTACCGGGCAAGGGCCGCCGAATACGAGCAGATTTACTACCGCGACAAGCCTGATCGACGGGCGGAACTCGAAGCCGAGGGAAAACGGCTGGAGCGGTTGGTGGCCGGCCGTACGGTGCTGGATATTCCCTGCGGGACAGGCTACTGGCTTAAGCGAATGTCCCGCACTGCCGATCATGTCGTCGGCGCCGACATTGCCGGGGAGATGGTCAGCCAGGCTAAAGACAAAACCGTCTCCGGGCCGGTTGATTTCGTTCTTTCCGATCTATACCGCCCGGCTTTCGCGGCCGATTCGTTTGACGTGGTCGCGCTCGGCTTCTGGTTCTCCCATCATCCGCGACAGACCTATGACCACCTGTATGACATAGTCACATACCCGCTTCGCAGTTCCGGCCTGATCTGGATGATCGACAATAACCCGCCGGCCGAACGACCGATGTTTCAGTCGGCAGGTCAGGACAAACACGGCAATCACTACACACGGCGGCAGCTCAAGGACGGCAGGGAGTTCGTCATCCTGAAGAACTATTTCTCCCGGGATCAACTCGAGGCTGTCTTTTCGCGTCGCTTTCGAATCGAACGTCTGACCTGCGGCCGTAACTACTGGTCGGTGGTTCTCGCTCCAAAGTAAGGGCCGCGGAGCCTCTTGTCTGCGGCGTCCAGATAGTCCTTGCCAAATCATATCGGGTGACTATATTTCGGGCTGCGGCTTCCGATAACAGCAGGGAGCCGCGTTTAGTTGAGAACACTTGCAACTGCAAAGGTGACACAAGTGAAAGCTGGCATTCACCCGGAATATCACGAGGTGACAATAACCTGTGCCTGCGGCGCCACCTATCCTACGCGCTCGACGAGAAAGAAAATCAGCGTGGAAATCTGCGCCAATTGCCACCCGTTCTTTACCGGCAAGCAGAAACTGGTCGACACGGCTGGAAGAGTCGAGCGGTTCCGGCGCAAGTACGCCAAAGTACAGAAGAAAGTCTGACCCCTAAGCAGAGTCCACGGTCTCATCAGGCGGTGCGTATTATGATGAAGCATCGCCTGATATGTTTCCGGTTCGCGGGGGAGGCGCGACGACGGGTAGTGGGGAAGCGCCATGAGGTATCCAGATGGCCGATCTTAGTGTCGGTGGACAGGCCGTAATCGAAGGCGTAATGATGCGTTCGACAGATAAGGTGGCCACGGCCGTGCGCATAGGCGACGGCAAAATCCTGGTCAAAACGCAGGATTACATACCGCTCTCCAGGCGGCATAAGCTGCTGAATGTACCGATTCTCCGGGGGGCGGTGGCGTTTGTCGAGATGCTGGTCTTAGGAATCAAAACGCTCAATTTCTCCGCCGATGTGGCTATCCGGGAGCAGGAAAAGCAGGAAGCCTCCGCCAAGGGCAAAGCATACCACGAAAAGCCGGGCAAGTCCAACGCCCTCGTGCTGGGTCTGACGGCTCTGTTCGCGCTCGCCTTCGGGATATTCGTGTTCTTTTTCATACCGCTGGCCATTTCCAGCTTCTTCAACGTGGACAAGAACGCCGTCTGGTTCAACCTGGCTGCGGGAGGTATCAGGCTGACCATGTTTCTTGCTTATGTCTGGGGGATATCGTTGTTTGGAGAATTCCGGCGGATTTTCCAGTATCATGGGGCGGAGCACAAGTCGATCTACGCCTACGAGATGGGGGATGAACTGACTCCCGAACGGGCCGCCACCCACCCGCGGTTGCACCCCCGCTGCGGGACGTCGTTCATTATTATTGTGGCCCTGATAGCGATCATGGTGTACGCCATCTCCGATACCGTGTACGCCATGCAGACCGGGCATCCACCGACGCTGCTGACCCGCTTCGCTGTTCACTTTTCGCTGTTGCCGTTCGTGGCCGGTGGTTCCTATGAACTTCTCAAGCTCTCCGGCAAAACTCGCGACAACAAGCTGACGCGACTGCTGATCAAGCCGGGTCTCTGGTTGCAGTTGATCACCACGAAAGAACCCTCAAGAGAGCAGCTCGAGGTGGCCATAGTGTCCCTCGAGGCCGCCCTGGGGTTGACCGAGTCCAGGATTGCGGCGCAAAAGATAGCTGCTTCTTAGCAACCTTCATCCTAATCCCCTTGCTGATTCTTCAGTAATCTGTTACCGTGTGTGAAAACGTGAGAATGAAAGACTACCGTGCTCGAACTGGTTGCTAAACTCGAAGAGAGACTCCAGGCGCTCGACAGAGAGATGATCAATCCGGATACTCTCTCCGACCAGAAGAAAATTATTGCGCTCAATCGGGAGCGACGTCGCCTGGAGTCTGTCCTTGAAGCCGGACGCAGATACCGCGAGGCCCTGAAAAGCATCGAGGAAGCCCGGGAGATTATCAACACGAGCCGCGACGAAGAACTGGTGGGCATGGCCCGTGAAGAACTCAGCGAAAACGAGAGCAGCTTCGCTCAGATCGAACGGGAGTTCAAACTGAAACTGCTGCCGACCGATCCTGACGACGACAAAGCCGCCATCGTGGAGATCAGGGCCGGTACGGGAGGCGACGAGGCCGGCCTCTTCGTCCAGGATCTGTTTCGCATGTACCAGCGTTTCGCAGACCGGAAGGGCTGGAAGCAGGACGTGCTCAACTCCCATGCCTCCGGGATCGGAGGTTTCAAGGAGATCATCTTCTCTCTTGAAGGGGAACAAACCTATGGCCTGATGAAGTACGAGTCGGGTGTGCACCGCGTTCAGCGTGTTCCCGCCACCGAGACCCAGGGCCGCATCCACACTTCGGCGGTGACGGTGGCTGTCCTCCCTCAGGTCGAGGACGTGGATGTCGAGATCAGGGAAAACGAGATCAAGGTCGATGTTTACCGCTCCTCCGGGCCTGGGGGACAGTCGGTCAACAAGACCGATTCGGCGGTGCGGATTACCCATCTCCCGACGGGGGTGGTGGTCACCTGCCAGGATGAGAAGTCGCAGTTGAAAAACCGCACCAAGGCTATGAAAGTGCTGCGAGCGCGCCTCTACGACAAGCAAATGAGCGAGCGGCACGCCAGGATTGCCGCCGAGCGGCGGTCGATGGTGTCAAGCGGTGACCGCTCAGTCAAAATACGCACCTATAACTATCCCCAGTCACGCATCACCGACCATCGCATCAACCTGACCCTGTACAGGCTGGAAGAGGTTCTGGACGGCAACGTGGACCTTCTGATCATGGCCCTCAAACAGCACGATCAGGAAACGATGCTCAGGTTAGAGACGGGGCAGAAATCCTCAAGGGGGCGATGATAGCGTTGAGATTCATCCTGGCGGCGGCGCTAACCCTGGTCATGCTCTACGTGGCCAGAACCAACTCCCGGGGCCAGCCGGATCACCTGTCATACTCGGAGAGCGGCGTCGCCTTTGACATAATTACGGTACCCAAGGCGCCGGAGAACGGATCGGCGCGCATTACGGTCGGTATCGCCGGCGCCGTGACACCGGATTCAAAATCGGTCGTTCGCTATACCGAATCCGATCAGGATGCGCAGACCGGTTTATCGGAGTACGCCACCGTGGCGCTTGAGACAGAGGACACGGCGTTGGGAATCTACTGCACCGACGTAGCGGTCGGCCCCAGAGGAGATAAGGTCTACTATTATTTCGAGGTGCTCGACGGCGACAACAATGTGCGGGCCGCCTTCACGAGGGACGGGGGTCAGCCGTTTGTCCTCAAGTCCATCGGGCAGGTCCCGACCGCGGTGGTAGTCTGCCATGTGGTCCTGATGTTCCTGACGGTGTTCTTTGTCGCCTTAGCTCTTATTCACGCCTGCGTTCTGATTCGAACCGGTGGTGATACCCGCCTCCTGGCCCGCAACTTCCTCCTGGCGGCGCTGTTTGCCGTTCTGGGCGGCGGCTGCCCATTCGGTTTCGCAATGAACTGGTACGCTTTCGGCACTATATGGGAAGGTGTACCCTTCGGCACTGACGCCACCGACAACAAGACGCAGTTGATCTTCGTCTACCTGGTCTATTTGGTTCTTGCCTCGTTCGGCTCTCTGACAAGGGGCAGGTGGGGACGAGACCTCTTCTCGCCGGGAGTTCTGGGCTGGTTCGGTGTTAGCGCGTTTGTGCTGATGATCACCATCTACCTGATCCCGCACTCCATCCAGTTCACGCCTGGTCTGACCTATGCCGTCTGTTATTCGTTCATCGGTCTGGTGGGCATCCTGTATGTTTTCGGACTAGTTCGGGGCCGGGCAAAAGCCGGCGTTTGAAGTGACTGATCGCATCCGGCAGTTAATCGCGGACAAAGGCCGCCTTCTCGAGCAGGCCGGGATTGACCGGGGTCGGGTGGAAATCGAGTTGATCCTCTGTCACCTGCTGAAAGTCGACCGCCTGAATCTCTACCAGGACGGCGCTCACGAGGTCGACGACTCGGTTCCAAAGCAACTGGATGAAATAGTCAGCCGCCGGGTTACCCGCTATCCCCTGCAGTACATCCTGGGCGAGTCCTGGTTCTACGGACGCCGGTTTCATGTATCCCCGGCGGTGATGATTCCCAGACCGGAAACAGAGATCCTCTGCGAGACAGCCATCCGGTTTGCCGGTCAAGCCGGGATGACCAGCCCGCGCCTTCTTGACCTCGGTGTCGGCAGCGGCGTGGTATCAGTGACTGTTGCTTGTGAACTTGGGCACTGTTCGGTGCTGGCCCTTGACATATCGGAAGAGGCCCTCCAGGTAGCGAAAATGAACGCCGCCGAGCTGGGTGCTGCGGACAGGATAGAGTTCCGCCGGTCCGACTTTTTCGCATCCGTAGAGCAGGACCGAACATTCGATCTCATCCTCTCCAATCCGCCTTACATCTCGGGCGAGGAACATAAGTCGCTTCCGCCCGAAGTACTGGCTGACCCGGAAGTCTCACTGTTGGCCGGGGAGGAGGGACTTGACGCCATCAAGGTCATATTGCGCCATGCGCCGGTTTTCCTCGCCGAAGGAGGGCGGGTGATTATTGAAATAGGCGACAACCAGGCCGACCGCGTGGCCGAGTTAGCTGCCGACGATGGCCGCTACCGAGCGGCAGTGAGGATCAAAGACCTCCGCGGCGTCGACCGGGTAATCATGCTATCGCGCTCCTGAGAGGACACGATGACCGGGGAAACGCTGAAAGAAAAGCAGGCCCGCGCCGGGAAATGTCTGAGGTTGCTCAAGAAGCATTATCCGGACTCGCGCTGCTCGTTGAATTTCAGCACCGTCCATGAATTGCTTGTGGCCACGATTCTCTCGGCGCAGTGCACGGACGAGCGGGTCAACCAGGTCACCGGGGCGTTGTTTGCGAAGTATCGATCCGTGGAGGATTTCGCACGGGCTGACCTCCGCAAACTGAGCCGGGACGTGTATCCCACCGGTTTCCACAACAACAAGGCCCGGTCAATAAAGAAATCGGCGCAACAGTTGCTGGAAGCGCACGGAGGCCGCGTCCCCCCCACGTTGGATCTACTGATAAAGCTCGCCGGGGTGGGTCGCAAGACAGCCTCAGTTGTCCTGGGTGCAGGCTTCGCCCTGGCCGAGGGCGTGGTCGTTGACACGCACGTGGGCCGCCTCAGTCGAAGGCTCGCTCTCACGGATCACAAGCACCCGGCCAGAGTTGAGAAAGACCTCATGGAGATCATTCCCGGAAAGGACTGGATTGCCTGTTCGTACCTTTTTATTGACCACGGTCGTGCCGTCTGTCGGGCGCGCCAGCCGGATTGCGCGGGTTGCTTTCTCAGCAGGCTCTGCCCGACCGTTACTCCTCGCAGCATTCTTCCTCGGTGCGGGTGATGCGAACAGTGCCGAAGTCACCGGCTATGCAGAACCGGTGCGAGTCGAGATAGGCCACGTCGCGCAGCGTGTTGGTTGTCTCGGAGGTTTGTAGCTCCCAGTGACCGCCGCCGTTGAGAGTCGTGAAGACAAGACCATCGTCGCCCACCACGACGCCGTTGTTGATATCCCAGAAAGCCACGCCGTGAAGAACAGCGGCTGTGCCGACATATTGCTGCGACCACGATTGCCCGCCGTTAGTAGTGTGAATAATGACGCCGCCGACACCTACCGCCCAGCCGTTGTTCGGATCAACAAAGGCGACATCGAGTAGGGCGTTCCCCTGACCGCTGCTCTGCGGGAGCCAACTCCCTCCGCCGTCATCCGTGTGGAGAATCTTCCCCTCGTGGCCGACCGCCCAGCCGTGAGTGGGGCCGGCAAAGCTGACCGCGCGGAGATACGGTATCGTCACGTCCGTACTGGCGTACGTCTGCCAGGACTCACCGCCATTGGTGGTTCTCAGGATGACCGTATCTCCCACTGCCCAGCCGCTTTGGTCGTCACAGAAGAAGACACCGGTCAGGTGGCGGCTGGTGATCTGGCTGGCGCTCCAACTGTTGCCGGTGTCGGTGGTCTGCAGCAGGATTCCCGATGATCCCACCGCCCAGCCGGAATCGATGCCGCTGAAACAGACCGAGTAGAGGGTGTTCACCCGACCGCTGTCCTGTGCGCTCCAGTTGGCGCCCCCGTCGGTGGAGTGGAGCAGGATGCCGCCGTTGCCTGCGGCCCAGCCATTGAGCGAGTCGACGAAAAAGACATCATGCAATTCATGCAGGGGTTGGCTTTCCTGGTAAAGTATGCTGTAAGTATAGCAGATATGGCAGTCCGGCTCCAGGAGCATGTCCTTGTCGGCGCATCCCGCCACCAGCCATATCATGGCCGGTAGCCATATTATAGCCAGCAGCCATGTCATGGCTTGTAGCTTCAAGCCGCGTGATTTGCTCAAACCGTCCAGCCTTGTTTCATGTTGCATGTCAGCGGCCGACGCCGGTATCTCATATACATTAATAGACGTGTCTCCCGGCAAAGTGGTGCAAGAATCGAACTCTCAAAAGGCGAGTCCCACGTTCAGGTAGTAGCGCTCGAAACCGTCGGAGGCGACACCATAACCGAACTCAAACGGGCCGATCGGTGAATCCAGGGCAGCGATAACGCCCAGCCCGTGACGAAGTCGGCTCAGCTTCATCTGGTCGGCGCTGTTGTATACTTCTCCGACATCATAACGGAGTGACAGATACAACCTGAACGGCAGTTTGACACGTATCTCGTGGGACATTTTCAGCACCTTGTCACCGGTCAACTGGTGCGTACGGAAACCGGCGAAGGAATGCGTCCCGCCCAGATAAAAGCGCTCCGACGCCGGTAGCCCGGAACGCGACAGCCCCACCGCGAGTCGTGGGTGATAATTGAGATAGCTGCCGACTGCCCAGTAGGCCTCCAACGACGAGTAGAACCGGGTGTACTCGACTTCACCGCCGAGATACTTGCCGGCGAACTTCAATTCGAACAAGTGCTTCTTGCCCGACTCGGGAAAGGGAATGCGATCAAAGGTCTCCACCAGCGATTCGACCTTGAATATCCGCAACCCGAACCGGTCACTGACACCGTTGTCGCGGTACTCGACCTGTTCCGCTACCAGGGCGACATTGACCGTCCCGAAGCGTGCTATCTGCTGCCCGAACCGCACCTCGGCGCCCAACTTTATTTCCTCCTGGGTGCCTGTTTTTTCCAACTCGGCATCAAAGAGGCTGCGATGCAGACGGGTGTGATAGGCGCGCAGGCGCGCCGTGAGGTAGGTGGAGATGATCCGGTCGGCTTTGAAACCAGCGAAGTAATCCTGCCGCTCACGAGCGTAGCGCGCGTGCAGCAGGTACTCCAGACCGACCCCCAGAACGTTGTCATCGAGAAGCTCGAGGAACTCTTCCGATTGGTAGTCGTCGTCCCAGTGCCAGCCAAGACGCAGTTGCCGGTTGTGTTTTTCTTCGACCCCGATCACCACTGCCGCTCCGTTGTCGGAAGGAAGCAGGTCGATAGTCACCCGGTTGAACAGATCAGTGCCGTAGATATTGGCCAGTCCGCGCGAAGCACGTCGGGTCGAATACGGCTCGCCCACTTTCGACGGAAACGAAGAGAGGACAAACCAGTCCCGCGTGCGTTGATTGTCCGCAACGGTGATGCTTGTGATTATGGCCTCGTCCAGGGTGACCGAGACGAGTTTCTCGTCTGTGTCAACCGTCACATCCCGGGCGTAAACCAGATCGTGGCCGTCATGACGGTACAGCTCCAGCACCCTTTCCACACCCTGCCTCAGGGCATGGGGAGTCAGCAGTGAATCCGGCGGAAGGAGCAAACGAGTCAGTGTGGAATCATTGTATATACGATTACCCTCAAACAGGCACCGGGTCTCAGAGGTGGGCCAGGCCGGGACGCTGTTAAAATGCAAAGTCACTTCCCGGTCACTGACGGAGCTGCTGCAGGTGGTCTCAATCTCCACTTCCAGCCGAAACAGGTTGTGGGCCACAAGGAGCGACTTCAGATGCGCAACCAACTGCTTCCTGCTCATGGTGACACCCCCAAGACGGGCCTGCGCGTCCTGGGCCGGTCCGAGCGGGCCGCTGCTGTGTCTGACCTTCATGATGCTGAACCGGGAGTTGTCCTCCTGCTGACGGAGGAGCACGATAATACTGTCGGCGGCCCTTAAACCGGCCCGGTAACCGATCTCGATCAGGCTGTCTTTGTACTTGAAGTCGGTCATGCCGATATCGCCCATAGGGGGGGCCACGGTGTAATCCGCCAATTCGACCTGCGCGGTCAACTTGTCCGCGGTCATGATCGAGGTTGCCTGGTTGGCAATGTCAACCGCCGTTGTCAGTTGCCGCCTGGGTCGCAGCGGGCTGGCCGTATTGACCGCCACCGTGAAGGTGACGGAATCGTTCATGGTCCTGACCAGGGCGACGGGAATGGGCGTCACCAGCCCCCCATCCATCAACAGTTGCCCATCCTTGTCCAGGGGTGTAAAAGCCAACGGGAAACCGATAGTGGCCCGCATGGCATCGGCCAGGGAACCACGGTCGAGTATGATTTCCCTCCCAGAGACGATATCGGTGCTGATAGTCTTGAAAGGGATGGGCAGGCGGTTGAAATCACCGGCCGAATGGTAGCCGGCTTTCGTCGTCAGCGTCGTCAGGATCGCGGTGAGCTTCTGACCGGCGGTCAGTGCGCGCGGGAGTATTGGCCGAAGTCCGTCAAGGCGGAGCGACAACAGATGCCGGTTACGTTCTTCGCGCTGCGTGAGGAACATCGTCCGCCGGGCCGGCCGGTTGGAGAAGAGGCCACCAAGATCAATACCATCGATTATCCGTTCAAGCTCATCAGGGCTGTAACCGCAGGCGTACAGGCCTCCAATGATGCCGCCGATCGAAGTCCCCGTGATGGCGGCGACCGTGACCCCCTTTTCTTCGAATGCCCTCAGGATACCGATGGCTGCCAGACCGCGCGCCCCGCCGCCGGACAAGGCCAGCAGCACCGGAAACCGTTCCGTGTTGTCGAACTGGTCCAGACCGTCAAGGCCACCGACAACTATGCTCTCCCTACCATGACCGGCAACAACGGACAGCGTCAGCCACAGAACAATAAAGGTGAGAGTAAATTTCACTTGCCAATCTGCTGCCGCAATAGGTTCATTGTCCCTGACTTTTTCGTAAAACCAGAGGCAACCAAAGGTGTCGGTTACCAAGAAAGCGCTAAAAGATATCAAATCTCTTGGTACCAAGAAAGGACGAAGAGAAAAAAAGTCGTTCGCCGCTGAAGGTGTGCGCCTGCTTGAGGAGGCCGTACGCCATCGTTTCCTGCCCGAGACGGTCTACTTTGCGTCCTTGCAGTTGTCGGAGCGCGGCGAGCAGCTCATCAGACGGTTCGAAAAGCAGGGCGTCCCCGCCGTCGGGATTGGGGCACGTGAGTTGCGAAGTATCAGTGATACCCGGACGCCCCAGGGAATAGTGGGGATCTTCGCCTTGCCCTCGCGAGAGTTGGCAGAACTTTATCGGCCGCGCCATCGTACACTACTACTGTGCGAGAACGTGTCTGACCCCGGGAATCTCGGCACCCTGGCCCGGAGCGCGCTGGCCTTCGGTTTCGATCCGATGCTGCTGAGCGGCGCCTGTGCCGATCCCTTTTCACCGAAAGTGATCCGGGCTTCGGCAGGGGCCGTTTTTGCGCTCGGCGTTGCCGGGACGGACGAATCCGAAGTGTCCGACTTCGTGAAACGGAAAGGATTCCACCTGGTCGCGGCCGACGTAAAGGGGGGATCAAGCCCGGCGGTGCTTCGTCGCCGTCTGAAAGGCGGGAGGCTGATCCTGGCGGTAGGCTCTGAAGCCGGCGGACTGTCAGAAGCGATCCTGAGACAGGCCGAGTATCGCATTCGCCTCGAGCACCGCCGGTCGGTGGAATCGCTAAACGTGGCGGTAGCGGCGTCGATACTCATGAAACAGGTGTTTGACTCAAGACTGAGGTAAGCAGTGACAAGGATGAACATGGCAGTCCTGGTTGTCTCGCTCCTCGTGCTGGCCGGACTGCCCTGCGCCGCACAGGAGGTTCACCAGGAGTCTAAAGAACTCTACTCCACCCGGAAACTGAAGGCTTCGGCCTCGATCAGGCAGGGGAACAAGATCACTATCCAGGCGGCTGCCTCGCTGAGAGGATCATTGACCATCACTGTCGCGGACGTAGCGCAGGTGGAGCTCGTTTACACGAAGAAAGCAAAGACAAGCGGCAAGTCCCGGGCTGTCGACTATATTGATCTCATCGCCGTGGCGCTTGAAAACATTCCCGACGGCGCCGGCCTGCAGATGCGAGCTCCCAATCCACCTCCCTGGAAGGGAGTCGAATACGGCATGGTGGAGGCGGAACTGACGCTTCCGCCGGACTGGTCGGTGGACATTGATGCCGTGTACTTTGACCTCGCGGCAACGGGGCCGTTCACCGAACTGAGCAACTCCACATCGCTGGGTCGTCTGGATGTCTCCCATGTGACGGACCGGCTGGACCTGTCCACGGCCAATCGCCGGGTCAATGTGAACGATATTTCCGGCAGAATATCCGTCTCCACGACGAATTCCACGCTGGTTGCAAACAACGTGACCTGCCCGGCCGAGGCGGCTACCTTTCGCAATGATGGCGGCGATATCCTCATCGACGGGTTGCGGGGAGGGGTCAATGCCAGGAACTCTTATGGCCGCGTTGATATAGTCGGTTTCAAACCACACGGCAGCAAGAGCTACATCCGGTGCGTATCGGGGCCCATACTGGTGGCCCTCACCGAGATGGCTGACGGCCAACTGCTGATCAATAACCGCTACGAGGACATCGAACTGGAGATCCCCTCGGACCTCTCGGCTCATGTCGCCCTGGCGGTTGATGATGGAGGCAAGATCGACGTCTCCGAGTTCAATTTCAAGACCGAGCTGGTGGAACACAACCGGCTGAATCTCCTCGCCGGCGCGGGCATCGGCCTCATCAGCGGTTCCGTTCGGGGCAAGGGGAACATTTACGTACGGGGAATCGAGTATGGAGAGTAGTCTTGTTTAGCAGGTATGGCCGGGCGGTCCTGGCTGCGGGGGCGATCCTCATCCTGTCGGCCGCACCGGCGCGCGGACAGCGTCTGGATCTTCCCGACGGCGTTTTCTATTATCAGCCCGCAGCGTCGGTGTTTGGCGCCGAGGCTGCCTGGGTCAACCCGGCCGGGCTGGCGCGCTACAATGCCAGCAGTTTTCAGGTTCTGGCAGAATACGCCGACGACAGCTTCGGCAGGAGTTGGGGGATCGTGACCAACCGCGACCGGATGGCTCTTGCCTATCGCTTCCTCTATAATCCCTCGGGAGACGACTACAAAGAGTACATTTTTGGCCTGGCCATGTCGCTGGGCGCAACTCTGAATCTGGGAGGGTCGTACCGCTATTTCAAGGACGGCCCGGATGATTTCCACCACCGCCACCTGTGGAATCTGGGGCTGACGGGCGGCCGCGGGAAACTCAGATGGGCGGCCATACTTGAGAATCTCAACCACAGCCGAAACGAAGAAGGCCGCCGCACCGAGACCGAACAGCGGTATTCCGTTGCCTGTCGTCCTCTTGGCACACAGCTCACGTTAGCCGTTGACCTGTTCCTGTCCACCGGCACCAGGCTGAGCAACGCCGACTACGTCTACCATTTCAGCATAGCTTCACGCCACGGTCTGTATCTCACCGGCCTGGTGGACTCGGACGGGGACTTCCAGGCGGGTCTGCGCGTCAATCTTCTCCAGTATTTCGTGGGCTCGCAGGTGCATTTCAATGACAGGGCCGCTCACCAGCACAGCACCGTGTACTTCGGCGCCACGAGTCTCCGGCAACCGTCACTGATACCTCCGCCACGACGACGGCTGGCGATGAATATCGGCGCCTCGATTCCGGAGAACCCGCCGCAGCCGATTCTTGGTCACAGTCGCACGCCCTTTGCGTCCGTGATTCTGAACATCTATCGGGCGGCCGAGGACCCCTCGATCGGCGAGATGGTTCTATGTCTGAAAGGCCTTTCGCTCGGGTTCGCCCAAGCACAGGAACTGAGGCAAGCCCTCGATTTCTTCAAGCGGCAGGGCAAAGCAATTACGTGCCACATGTCGTCGCCGAACAACATCGGCTATTACGTTGCTTCGGCGGCGAATCGTATTCTGATCCCGCCGGTCAGTCAGCTTAATCTTGTCGGACTGCGAGCGGAGTTGACCTTCTACGCCGGGACGCTTCAGAAGTTGGGCATCAGGGCCGACGTGGTACGAATCGGGGACTACAAAACCGCGGCCGAGAAATACGCGCGCGATTCCTCGTCTCCGGAGAATCGCCGCCAGATCAACCGCCTGCTGGATGATCTCTACGATCAGTTTGTCTCCGGCATCGCCGAAGGCAGGGGTCTGACCGCCGACTCCGTCAAGGGAATAATCGACAACGGCCCCTTCACGTCGAAGGAAGCGCTGGAGTATGGCCTGGTGGACGGCCTGAGCTACCGCGACGAACTGAGCCGTAATAGTCTGTCGCCTCTGCCTGAAATCAGCTTCAGGAAGTACCTGGCGGACACGTTGCTGAACGACGGCTGGCCGGAGCGGCCGGTGCTGGCGGTCGTGGTTGCCGACGGTGAGATTGCCCCCGACGCAACCGGCCTCTTGCCGTTTGGACACGGGCACAGCGTTACGCCGCGTGAGATGGGCCGGGCCTTTGAGCGAGCCGCCGTCGAACCGCGAGTCAGGGGGATCATCTTTCGCATAGATTCGCCGGGCGGCTGGGCGCTGGCAGGAGAATCCATCCATCGCAGTTGCCAGAAGGCGCGTACGAAGAAACCAATCATAGTCTCAATGGCGAACGTAGCCGCCTCGGGAGGATATTACATTGCCATGCCCTGCGACCGCCTCTTCGCCAGCCCCGCCAGCATTACAGGTTCCATTGGAATCTATGGCGGCAAGCCGGACCTCAGTGGGCTCTACGAAAAGATCGAGTTGGGCAAAGAGCTATACACGAGGGGAAAATTCGCGGGTATGCTTAGCTGGACGCGACCCTTCTCCGACGACGAGCGGAACAAGTACCATTCCCAGATGAAGGCGTTCTACGACCATTTCCTTGGGCTCGTTTCGGAGAACCGGGCCCTGCCGACCGATTCCATCGACATCCTTGCCGGAGGTCGGGTATGGACCGGGCGGGAGGCGCTGTCCAACGGCCTGGTGGATGAATCAGGAGGGCTGAAAGAGACGCTGGATTACGCCTCGGGGAGGCTGGGGCTGGAGGACTACCGTATAGCCGTGTACCCCCGGCGTCGACCGTTGTTTGTTCTGCCGGGCAGCTCCCTGGTACGGGCTGTGGCCGGTCTGGTTCTGGGCGACGACGGCGCTGCCGGTCTCCCACCGCTGTCGACGCCGCCGGTCTTTGCCGAAGGATTCTACACCCGCATGCCCTTCGATATCGGTATCGAGTAGGTTGCCCCCGCGGACCATCAGCGGAAGCAAAGCCTTCCATACAAGAAAAACCCGCCCGGGAAGGGCGGGTTTGGCATCTCTTATCTACAACCTGACCTGCTCGACTACTCGCCGGAGTAACCCACGTACTCCTGTTTCCAGCCGGTTCGCTGGAAAACGCGTATAACCGGGGTTTCGGGCGGCAGGTTGGTCGGGTCGTCAAGGTCAGTGTCGTACAGCCAGTTTCGATCCGGGGGAGAGTAATAAGTACCGTTCCAGGTGCCTGTAGCCTGAACGGAGGACCAGAGATTGACTGCTGAGCCCGACCAGTTGAAGTCCTTGCCGCTCCACGTCTCAAGAAACCGGGGCAGGTTCTCAAAACCACCATTGTAATTGGACACGGTAGTCTCGATGTTGCCGGTCAGGTAGGAAGCGTTGACGGTCGTGTTGACGGCTATGCGGTAGTCCTTGCTGCCGGCGCTCTTGCTGTCGTCCCAGGCGCTTGACAAGAATGTGACGGCGTCCGCCAGGATAGCGGCCGGCTTCTTGTCGACTGAGTTATAGTCCCCCAGGGTGTAAACCGGGTTCTCGCTGGCAATGGTCAAACCATCGTCCAACTCGTCGGCATTGAATACCCGCACCGCCGGGAAGTCCGGACCGGCGCTGCGATCGGAGCAGTATATCACCCCGCTGGACGGGTCAAAGCCTTCGTCGTACATCTTGCCGATATCCAGTTCCATGAGGTCGACATTCTTGGCCTCGCGCTGATCGGTGAATTTGTTATTGGTGAAGCTGATGACCCCCGTGGAGATCATCGAATCTGTCACGTCGACCCAGAGAGTGTCCGCCTTCTGATAAGCCCTGCGATCAATGAATTTCAGAGCGGCTTTTGTCTCGTATGAATCGGGGTTCCCCGCGGATGGTTCGATAAGCTTGTGCGGATCCCCCGCTGCGTCTTGCGTGAGCGGCACATTCAGTGCTTGCTGCCCATGGGTGGAATCCTGAACACGGCCCTGCCATCGAGCTACCGATGAGTCGTACCAGTGCGCGTCAGTGGCTTCCAGCCACCCGGCGCCTTCTTTCATGGACACGTGGTTACCGTTGGCGTCTTTGATAAGGATATCACCCGAACTGACTCCTCCGGCGCCTTTACGTCCATGTAAGATGCTCCCGGCAGCCGTCACGTAGCTGTCCATTCTTAACTCGTTGTCGGCCTGGATCCACAGACTGCCGTTTGTGTGTACGCGCCCGATGAGATCCATGGCCGGGCCCGGCGCGATCTCAAGATCGTTTCCGTAGAAAACCGCAAACTGGAAGATCGGCACGAGCGCCGTCTCAAATGTCTGGGCCGTCTCCACCTTGGCTCGATCAGCGGCGTTGACCGCCACCGAAGTAAGTGAAAACGAGTTCACCAGCGCGTGCAACCCGGTTAGGGTGCCGTGGGTAAGTGTTCTCTGTTCGGCAACCCCGTCAGTAGCGCTGGCATAGGTTACCTGACAACCGTTCACCACTTCTGTTCCACTGGGCATAACGGTTGGTGGGGCGCCGGTGCTGTCGTATTCTGTCTCCAGAGCCGCTGCGGCTCGTTCCAATCCCGCCTCGGCGGCATAGAAGGCCCGCATCTCCTGAAGTCCGTTTCCGGCGATGTTGGCGTCGTCGTCGGACGTTGACACAGCCGCCAGGCCGATCAGACTTAACATGGCAAGCATTATCAGGGCTATCAGGGTAGCAAACCCACTCTGTGAGGAAATCTGCTTTCTCATTTTCTCATCCCTTATCATATTCCGACATTCCTCAGGAATACCGAAGTGGCAAATGTTCTCTCTCGGTACGGATTCACATCAAGCTCAGGATCCGGTTCTCGTGAGCGTCCGCTGACCGAGATGAGCACCTCCCGGATGTCGTCAGCTAAGGCGGTTTCATCCACGATCTGGTAGTTCTTCATCCGATACTGAAACTGCAGATCATTGATGTTCTCCGCGTACACCTGTGGAGTCTGGCCCACCAACTGAATCATCAGGTTGGGGTGGTCAGAGTCGGTCGTGTCCACAAAGAACTTGATCTGCGTCATCGCCAGCAGGAGAGCATCGGCGCCGTACTTTCTGGACAACACCATAGTGTTGTGCTGGATGTGCTTGGCATCCGCCTGGACATGTGTTATCTCGAACCACTCGCCGATACCGGAGTCGGGCTCGAAAATGTACACCCACTGGCCGTCATAGAAGCAGGAAACGTCCGTTCCACATTTCAGCTCGGACGATGGCTGCGGCATGGGAGATGACAAGTATGTATCGCAGTTATCCGACCGGTAAGTCAGCGTGATTGTATCCGGATCAGTGTTGGCCGTGATTATGGCCGGGAGACCGAGGGGTATGTCATATCCCGCCATGCGACAGTGACGCGCCAACTCGTCGATGGACGCCCGGACATTCTGCTGGATGTCGGAAACGTCTTCCTGGATGAGGTAGCTCTTGTGCTGGGATACGTAGGCCTTGAGAATGGCGGCCGTGACGATACCCGTAATAACCAGCGCAATCATCACCTCCAGTAATGAGGTGCCGCGCTGGCCATTCAGTTTGCTGAAGAGTCTGCTCATATCTGCACCTATAAGGAATCGGTTCTGAAATACGCTGTCATGGAGTCAGCTTTGCCATATCCCCTGATATTCTCCCAGCTTACCACGATATCGACCTTTCGCAGATGGTTGCCGGCGCTGGACACCGACCAGGTTCGGGAGAAGTCCGCTACTACATCCGAGCCGTTGCCGGGATTGCTTGAAGCCCGCAACTGCTCGAGCTTATCCTGTATCAACTGGGTGGAGACGGTAGTATTCTTGGACCAATCATTTCCGTCCAGCGCTATCATGACCATGTTCAGAAGCATCAATAACGACATGCTGAGAATGATCATGGCGACCAGGACTTCCAGAAGCGTCAGGCCTTCTTGACCGGCTATTCTGATGTTCTTCATAAGACAAAACCCTCATGTGTAGCCGACGTTGCTGTAAAAGCTGTGCCGGCTGAAGACAAATCGCAGGCACCAGATACAGTCATCGGTCGTAAGCACATGAGATTCAAGCGATAAGCCGTGTGGCGGCATGCCCTGAAAACTGCCCTCCGCCACCGGAAATGGGCATGGATAACTACCTGAGCACCCACAAAGTATGGGGAGTCTCCCCCATCACCTCCCGCCGGGACTTGCAGAGTGTCCAGACGGCGGAAGCAAACTCGGCACCGCCCTTCAACGACGTCCCGAGGCAAAAAGCCGGTAGTATTCGACAACCGGGTTGACTATAATGGAAGCACCGGATTTACAGGGTGATGGGCGGACGCGGGTGCTCGACGCAGGCGTCACCGCACCGCCGCTGGCTCCGGTGACAAACATGAGTATACCGGCCTATGCAGGAGCGAGCAATGGCAAAAAGATACAAACTCTATCTGGGCGGGGAGTGGCATGACCGCAAGAGTGGCATCCGTGTAGAATCTCCGTATGACGGCAGACTGGTCGGCACGGTGGCGGCAGCCTCCAGGGAAGACTACACGGAGGCGATCAGGATTGCCCACGAGACATTCTCGACCACGCGTCAACTGCCCTCCTACAAGCGCGAGGAGACCTGCCTGTCAATCGCCGAGGGATTAGACAGGAATCGCGACAAGTTCGCCACCATGATGACCCGCGAATTGGGCAAATCGCTGAAAGACTCGAAGGCTGAGGTAGGACGCGCGATCGGCGTTTTCCGGGTGGCGGCCGAGGAAGCCAAGAGAGTGGGGGGAGAGATTATTGATCTTGACTGGAATCCGGGCTCCGAGGAGCGGCTGGGTCTCGTAAGGCGTTTTCCGCGCGGAGTTATCGCCGGGATCTCGCCGTTCAACTTCCCCCTCAACTTAGTGGCGCACAAGATCGGGCCGGCTATCGCCTCCGGCAACACTATTGTTCTGAAGCCGGCGTCGGCAACCCCTATTCTGGCCATCATGTTAGCCGAGTTGATCGACAAGACGGATCACCCTAAGGGCGCGGTGTCGATTCTGCCCGGCTCCTCGAAAGACGCCGCGCCGCTCCTTGAGGACCCGCGCGTGAAACTGATAACGTTCACCGGTTCGTCCGAGGTCGGCTGGTGGATCAAGCAGCATTCCGGAAAGAAGGAAGTGGTTCTGGAGCTGGGGGGCAATGCCGGTGCGGTTGTGGCCGATGACGCCGACATAGAGTATGCCGCCGGGCGATTGGTCCCGGGCGCTTTCGCGGTGGCGGGGCAGTCGTGTATCTCGGTGCAGCGAATCTACGTGCACGAAAAGGTCTACAACCGGTTCCTGCGCCTGTTCAAGTCCAATGTGGCGAAACTCAAGGTGGGCAATCCGCGCGACCCCAAAACGGACGTCGGCGCCATGGTCTCACGGCAGGCCGTGAAAGATGCGATGGAAATGGTACGCCAGGCCCTCGCGGGCGGCGCCAGGATTGTCACCGGCGGCAAAGCGCGCCGAGCTATAATGCAGCCGACCGTTCTGACTAACGTCAGGGCCTCAATGGACGTCTGCGCCAAGGAAGCCTTCGCACCGCTGGTCATGGTTCAGAAGTACCGGAACTTCAAGAAAGTGGTGGATGAAATCAACAACTCGGTCTACGGCCTCCAGGCGGGCGTCTTCACCAACCGCCTTAAGGATATCTTCTATGCCTTCAAACAGATCGAATGCGGCGGCGTGGTGATAAACGACATCCCAACCTACCGTGCCGACCATCAGCCGTACGGAGGCATGAAGGATTCCGGCCTCGGCCGCGAGGGTGTGCGCTACTCAATCGAAGACATGACCGAGGTCAAGATACTATCTATTAATCTCAAGTGAGATGCGGTCACTCTTGACCGCCGTGCCTTCTGTGGCGGTTTTGATCGGGTTACTGCCCGATTGCTCGGAGTTCCTCCGGAAAGTTCGTTTTTTTTGTTGAACGCCGGGCCTTTTCTGACGTTATAAGGGTTACACAGGAAAGGAGGTGGTCCAATTTTGAAACCAGGAATATGTGAGGTGACTGCTACTTAGCGGCAGCTTCAACCGATAGGTGTTGGGTTGCGCTGAGTAAATCCCAACAGTTTGACCGGCCTGGCGGCTCCTTGTCGAGCCGCCAGGTTTTTTGCGAGTGGAGGCAAAGTCGAGGCGGGCTATTCCAAAACTCGGAACAGAATACAGAACAGTGACTTCCCGGGTGGCCAACCCTTCATGGTGGGGACAAAGAAACCCACCGAAGCGGATGGGCCACGACCTCGGCGTGGTTTTCACGCTATCAAGGGGCAGACGGGGCGTCTGCCGCCCACGGAGTATGATGAAACGATTAGTTAGCAACGCATATATCCATACCGGGCGGCTCGAAGCACGGCTCCGAGCCGCCCGCAACCGACCCCCTTGGCCGTTCGTCGCACCGCGCGTCGAACGGGCACAGCCCAATCCCCCCAAAATAGCCCCGTACATTACCTCCCGTCGTCTTGCTCACCGCCGTCAATCAACCCCAACTTTTTCAGGCGCGTGCGGATGGCTCCCCGTTTGCGCTTGTGAATGTCGGCGATCTCAGTCACGCTCTTGCCGCTGTGGAAGAGTTGAACAAGCTGCTCCTCCTCGCTCTTGCTCCACTTCTCAAACGCGCGCGGGTGTTCTTCCCTGATCTTCGAGAGATTCTGGATTCTCCCCCCGCTGGCGATGACCTCAATCGAACCCTCGACTATAATGGTGTTGTTTGCCGTGACAAAATGGTTGATCAGTTCCCTGGCCACCTTGGCGGTGACCATAATATCCGCCAGGGTGAGCCGTGGATCGGTCAGCAGGATCTGGTAGTACGAGAATCCCCTGGCCACCATCTCGAGGACATCAGTTATTTTCACGCCCGTGTCGCGGATCGTAATGGACTGCTCCATGCCGTTCCCCTCATGCTTTTGTCGTTCTTCGATCCCCAAGGTATGTGAGGCCACTGACAGAACGTGTCAGTGCAATTGTATAAAGATGGTTTTTTTGTACAGAGAACATGGGACTTAGCTAACGAGCGGGCGTGCTGGGGGTTACGCCAGCCTTACTCCGGTGGGGCGGCGAGGGCGATTTCACGGTTGTCTTGCGCGTCTGATTTGGTGTTATTGGTGGCGAGTTGATGGTGAATCCCCCAATCCGGGAGTCCTGTGCTGTTTGGAGCCCATGAATCAATTGCCGGTGGTGTATTCAACGCCATCGAACGAGGCTACAAAGCCACGTGCGACACAATCCAGATGTTCAACAAGTCCAACAACCAGTGGCGGGCGAGAAAGCTGGAGGCGGAAGAGGTAGACAAGTTCTTCAAGGCCATTGAAACCACCGGCGTCACACCGGCCACATCGCACACCAGTTACCTGATAAACATCGCCTCGCCGGATGCGGCGCTGAATGGGAAGTCATTCGAGTCGCTCAAGGAGGAGATGGAACGCTGCCGTCTGCTAAGAATACCCAACTTAGTGATGCATCCCGGTTCGCACGTGGGATCGGGCGAAGAAGCGGGCCTGAATCTGGTTGCTGAAAACATCAACCGCCTTTTCGACGAACTGCGCGATAACACCGTTACGCTTCTGCTGGAGACGACCGCCGGTCAAGGTAGCAACCTGGGCTACACGTTTGAGCAACTGGCTTACCTGATCGAGAGAACTGAGGACAAGGAGCACGTTGGTGTCTGTCTCGACACCTGCCATGTTTTTGCGGCGGGGTATCCGTTAGCTGACGCGAAGGATTACCGGAAGACGATGAAAAGATTCGATGACGTTATTGGGCTGGACCGCCTCAGGATAATCCACATGAACGACAGCATGAAGGAACTCGGCTCCCGGCGGGACCGGCACGAGCATATCGGGAAGGGGCATATCGGCCTGGATGGCTTTCGTAATTTTGTTAACGACAGGCGGCTGGAAAAGGTTCCGATGATACTCGAAACGCCCAAGGGTGAAGACCTCGCCGAGGATATTGAGAACCTGTCCGTTCTGCGCGGCCTCGTGAAGTGAGCGGGCGCGAACTCGTTGTGGGAGACAGCCGGGAAGTACCGATAACATCATCCTTGCCAGCCCGCGCCGATTCCCTTACCATTTCTACCATGAAGCTGGGTATTATCGGTAAGCCGCAGTGCGGCAAGACCACCATTTTCAACGCCGCCGCCGGGCAGAAGGAAGTAGTCGGCGACTACAGCCGGGCGTCGCACCGGGCGGTCATCAGGGTGCCGGACGAACGGGTCGATAAGCTGGCCGAGTTGTCAGGACGGGACATGAGAGTCTACCCGGAAATAGAGTTTCTCGACGCGCCCGGATTCACGGGCGAGGGGAAAGACTCGTCGCGCCTTAGTGTGACCAACGAGTTGCGCGAGATGGACGCACTGCTAATGGTGATCGACGCCTTTTCCACTGAGGCCGATCCCAGTCGCTACATTCAGAACCTGGTCGATGAAATGATCCTGGCCGATCAGGAGGTGGTCGAGAATAATATCACAAGCAAGAGCCGCAAGATGAAGCTGACCGGCGACAAATCGCTGGAGCGCGAACTCGACCTGCTCCGGCGTTGCCTGGGAGTGCTCGAGCAGGAGCAGCCCCTGCTGTACCTTGACGTCATACCCGGCGAAGAGAAACTGCTGCGCAACTACCAGTTTCTCTCACGGAAGCCGGTGCTGATCATTCTGAACATTGCCGAGGAAGACCTTCCGCGACAGGACGAGGTCTACCGGCAGTACTCCCATCTGGTGGAGCCGGGCAGACGTGACGTGGCTACCGTGTGCGGCAAGGTTCAGATGGAGCTGGCCGCCCTTCCTCCCGATGAGCAGGAGGCGTTCCATGCCGAGTTGGGTGTGACCGGTTCGGCGATGGAGAGAGTGATAAGAAAATCATACGCGCTGCTGGGTCTGATATCATTTCTTACCATTGGTAAAGGCGAGGTCCGCGCCTGGACAGTAAGGACAGGCGCCCACGCCCGGACGGCGGCGGGAACGGTGCACAGCGACATGGAACGGGGATTTATCAGGGCGGAAGTGACCCGGTTCGAGGACTGGATGGAATACAAGACGGCGGTGGCGCTCAAGGCGGCCGGTAAAACGAGATTGGAGGGAAAGGACTACGTTGTCCGGGACGGCGATGAAATACGGTTTCTGTTCAACGTGTAGAAGGCTCCGAGATGCCGCCTGCCGCACGGTACGGCCGGTTGACTCCAGGCAGTGATGTACCCGCGCGGCCCATGTCGGAAACAACACCCGGCGCGTACGTGTTCAAAATGTGAGCAGTTCTGCCGATAGGATATTGTGATGACGTGCTGCGGATTGTTATTATGTTGAGGCGAATGTGATCAGTACCAACGACGCAACAGACAAGGAAATGACCGACACCCAGGTTGTCTCGATCCTGCCGCTGAAGGGGACTATTGTTTACCCGTACCTGGTAGTGCCCCTCATGATCCAGGACCCGGAACAAACGCGTCTTCTGGACGAGGCCCTGATGCGGGGCGCCCGGATCGGCCTGTTCCTGCAGAAGGACCCGCAGCAGGAACATCCCGGCCCGGACGACCTGCACACCGTCGGCGCCTCCGGCAATATCCTCAAGATGCTGCGTTTTCCCGACGGCACCGTGCGCTTTCTTGTCCAGGGACTGGCCAGAGTCAGGATCAACAGATTCACGGCGCACCAGCCGTACCTCATGGCGGAGATTGAAGACCTCCCTGAAACCACCGAGGAGACAGTCGAGGCCGAAGCCCTGCAGCGCAACCTGCTGGAGAGGATCAAGACCTTAACCGAACTGGCGCCCTACCTGACCGAGGAGTTCCATATCTCGGCAATCAACCAGGATACAGCTTCCAAGTTAGCCGATTTCGTAGCCTCCAGTCTTAATGTCTCGATCGCCGAGAAACAGCAGTTACTTGAGGATCTCGATATTTTCAGCCGGATGCGCAAGCTCTACCTGGCGCTTAACAAGGAAATCGAGGTTCTGGAGCTTTCGAGGAAAATTCAGGCGCAGGCCGCCAGCGAACTCGGGAAATCGCAACGCGACTATATCCTTCGCGAACAACTCAAGGCGATCAAGAAGGAGCTTGGCGGGGCGGACGAGAAATCCGAGGTCGATGAGTTCGAGGCCAGGATCAAAGAAGCCGGTATGCCCGATTCCGCCGAGCAGGCGGCTCTCAAGGAGCTGGATCGCCTCTCACACATGTCGCCGTCGTCCGCCGAGTACACCGTCTCGCGGACCTACATCGACTGGCTGGTGGCGATGCCCTGGGACAAAGCGACCGAGGATAAGCTCGACCTGAGGAAAGCCAAGAAAGTTCTCGACGAGGACCATCACGACCTGGACAAGGTGAAAGATCGCATTCTCGAACACCTGGCCGTTCGGAAACTGAAGACCGACGTCAAGGGCCCGATCCTTTGCTTCGTGGGGCCTCCCGGGGTCGGCAAGACCTCGCTGGGCAAGTCAATCGCGCGCGCTATGGGTCGCAAGTTCGGCCGCGTGTCGCTGGGTGGGATGCGCGACGAGGCGGAGATAAGGGGCCATCGGCGTACGTACATCGGCGCCATGCCGGGACGCATCATCCAGAATATCAAGCGGTGCGGTTCCAACAACCCGGTCATCATGCTCGATGAGATCGACAAACTCGGCAGCGATTTCCGCGGAGATCCCTCCTCAGCCCTCCTTGAAGTGCTGGACCCGGAGCAGAACGATTCCTTCTCGGACCACTATCTCGATCTGCCGTTTGATCTCTCCAGGATAATGTTCATCACAACGGCCAACTGGCTGGAGCCGATACCGGCCGTTCTGAGCGACCGCATGGAAGTCATTCGCCTGCCGGGATACACCGATATCGAGAAACTGGCCATCGCCCGGCACTTCCTCATACCCAAACAGCTTGCCAACCACGGCCTGACCAAAGCCAACCTGACTTTTTCCGACGCCGCCATCAAGGCCATGATCGACGGCTACACCCGCGAGGCCGGGCTCCGTAACCTGGAGAGGGAAATCGCCTCGGTGGCCCGCAAATCGGCCCGACGGGTGGCGTCCGGGTCGAAACGCAAGATCACGGTCGACGCTAAGGATATCCCGAAGCTGTTAGGGGCGCAGAAGTTTGTCCGCGAGGTTCTTTCCCGAAAGGGTCAGGTCGGTGTGGCTCCCGGCCTGGCTTACACATCTGTCGGGGGAGAGATTCTCTTCATCGAGGCAACCTCCATGAAAGGTGACAGAGACCTGATTCTGACCGGGCACTTGGGGGACGTCATGAAGGAATCCGCCCAGGCGGCGCTTTCGTTCCTGCGTTCCAACGCCACTGAGCTTGGCATCGACCCCGAGACTTTCGACAAGCGCGAGATCCATATCCACGTGCCTTCCGGGGCTACGCCCAAGGACGGGCCGTCGGCAGGCATTGCCATGCTGATGGCGCTGGCGTCGCTCTTCACCGGTCAGGCTCCCAAACCGTGTCTGGCCATGACGGGCGAAATCACGCTCCGCGGTCAACTGCTGCCTATCGGCGGATTGAAAGAGAAGCTGCTGGCGGCGTACCGGGCAGGCGTCGAGATGGTCATTCTGCCCGAAGACAACCGCAAGGACGCCACGGAACTTCCCCCGGAGATAAAGAAGAATGTCAAACTGAAATTCTTTGCCGAAGCTCTACCTGCCATCAGATTCGCCCTTAACGGAAATGCGAAGGGCAAAACCCTCCGAGGCACAGGGAAGCGCCGCCACTGACGACTGGAACCGCCGATGCAAATCGTTACCTCAGAGCAGATGCGCCGGATCGACCGGGAAACGATAGACAATGTCGGTATCCCCGGTCCGGAGCTGATGGAAAACGCCGGGCGGGGAATCGCCGAGCGGCTGGCAGGCTTTATCATCGACACCGAGGCTTCTGAGAAAGTCTCCATCTTCTGTGGCAAGGGGAACAACGGCGGCGATGGGTTTGTAGTCGGGCGCTACCTCGACCGCGCTGGGGCCAGGGTCACGATTTACTTCATCGGTCCTATTGACAATCTCTCGCTTGACGCCAGGCTCAATTTCGACCGCGCCGCGGGCACGGGGATCGAACTAAGCGAGATCGCTGACATCGACCATCTACCCGATAGGCTTGAAACTGACTGGATTATCGACGCTGTTTTCGGTACCGGCTTCTCCGGATCGCCGCGGGGGTTGGCAGCCCAGGTTATCGAGTACATCAACCGACAATCCCAGAGTGTGATTGCTGTCGATTTACCGTCCGGCCTTGACGCCGACCACGGCCGACATGAAGGCGCGGTGGTTGAGGCCGACTATACTTTCACTCTCGCCCTGCCGAAGTACGGCCTGTATGTTTCTCCGGGAAGGGAACTGGCGGGGCGCGTGGAGACGGTACCCATCGGCGTTCCGGAAGACGTGATTCACCGGTTTGATCTGCAGGTCGAATTGATTACGTCCGCGACTGTCGCCAGTCTGATTCCCATTCGCAAACCGGACGGCCACAAGGGCGACTTTGGGAAACTGTTCACATTGGCAGGCTCTACCGGTCTGACCGGGGCGGCGGCAATGGCGGCCAAGAGCGCTCTTCGATGCGGGTGCGGGCTGACCAAAGTGGGCTGCCCCCGCACGGTTCTGCCGGTTATAGCAGGCCTGTGTATGGAAGCCACGAGTCACCCGCTTCCGGACGTTGCCAAAAAAGGCGCGTTGGCTCTGCGCGGACTGGGCGAAGTGCGCAAACTGACCGCCGAGCATGACGCCGTGGCGATCGGCCCGGGTATCGGACAGCATCATGAGACGGGCGAACTGGTGCGGAGATTCGTTGCAAAACTCGACAAACCGGCGGTCATTGACGCCGACGGACTCAACGCCCTGGTGGGTCATACTGATATCCTGAAGAGCGTGAAGACGCCGCTCGTACTCACGCCGCATCCGGGGGAGTTCCGCCGCCTCAGTGGCGAGACCGTACCGGATGATATCCACGAGCGTATCCGGGTCACCCGGGAGTTCGCCATGACCTATGGTGTGGTGCTGGTGCTCAAGGGCAGCCCCACCCTCGTGGCGGACACCGACGGCCATTGCTATCTCAATCCGACCGGCAACTCCGGGATGGCTACCGGCGGTTCGGGCGACATTCTAACTGGAGCCATCGGCTCGCTTCTGGCGCAGGGATTGTCGTGTCTTGACGCGGCGGTGGCGGGGGTTTACATCCACGGCCTGGCGGGTGATCTCGCCGCCGAGGAACTCACCGAGCGCGCCGTGATGGCCGGCGACCTGATCGACTTTCTCCCCCAGGCGTTTGAACTGTTAGGCTGCTAAGGGCACCTCATAGTCTCTCCACAGGGTAAGACTGTTTCAATACGACTGGGTGGCACCCTCAAACTTGTTTGGGGGTGATTCTTCGGCCAGGTCCAAACGAGTTTGAACCTGCCACCCATAGCCGCAAGCGGATGGGCCACCCGTCGATGTCAGGCCCACAGGGGGCCTGACCTACTACTGCTCTGAACGAAGGTTGCGACACAGTATACTCAGGTGGCCCACCATTCATGGTCGGGTGGCCCACCATTCATGGTGGGAATCAAGGGTGGGTCCGTCTTCGGACCCGCCATTGTTGGCTATGCCGGCAACGAGACGCGCGGAGCGCAAAAGACAGACTTGCCTGCTGCGGTTCCGACAACTGGTGTCAGGCCCACAGGGGGCCTGACCTACGTGTGCTATCCCTACAGATAACAATATGGGCTATATTCTGTACAAGGAGACAAGAAAGCTGTAGATTGGCGCTCACGGAAGCATTGCTCGAAGAATAGGATGCTGTTTTGGTAGAAACTCAGAACCCATGAGGAATCAAGTGCGACATTTAATCATGAGAATAGCTCTCCTCGGTGTAGTCAGTATGTCCTGTAACGGCTGTCCTTTTTCGATGGAGCCAACCACCAAGAAGCTCCTTTTTCAAAACAAAAGCAGCCAGAAGCTAATGCTTCTCTTGAATCGGTCGTATCCCGACAGTTCCTTGCAAAGCTCCTGTCCGATAGGATACGTGGAACCCAAGAGCACAGAATACGTGGGAACCACTTCTGGCTTGGAGGGCGCCAGCGGCTTGACCTTATTTGTCTTCGATTATGGATACTTCGACCGTAAATGGCATGAACACCCCGGCACGCCTGACAAGTACCTGGATGAAGATAGCATATTGAAGCGTTTTGTTCATTCGAGAAAGGAGCTTGACAGCCTCGGCTGGCAGTTAGTGTACCCATAGTGGTGCTGGGTGGGAGGAAGGCGACCAGGGGCTTGTTGTCAAGCGGCGGCTATATCCGGTTCGTTTTCTTCTTTGAACAGCCGACATAAGTGTTATATTAAAGTGATGTATAGGTGCGCACGGCCAGGTCTGTTCCTGCGTTACGCTTGCCTGAGTGAATATACTACGCTTGCAAGATACTGCGATAAGATACTACGAAGGAAACCGCGATGCGCTATGTTCTGCTGACGATTGCTTCCCTGATTGTTGCTTGCGCCGCGTTCTCGGCAGAGAGGATTGAATTGACCGAGAACGTCGACGATGTCGTTGTGATCGTCGAGGAATCCAACAACGTGAGAACGGTGATCCGCTTTGAAATCGGCGCTTTCAGTCGGGAGGCGGTGGACCTGGGCGGCGAAATCTATTATACGCTTCGTTGCGGCCGGGAAGCCGTGCTGCTCAACGAGAAAGAACCGGCTCTCCCGCGCATCTGTCGCCGTATTATTGTTCCCGACGATGTCGGTCTCCGCCTTAACGTGCTGGACGCGGAATATGTCGATTACCCTGGCACACGGGTAGTGCCGTCCAAAGGCAACCTGATGCGTTCAACTAATCCGGAGGACGTCCCCTATGAATTTGGAGAGGTCTACGCCACGGGGGAGTGGTACCCCGGAGAACTGGCCCGGATCAGGGAGCCGTTCATTATGCGAGACATCCGGGGTACGGTGGTTGAACTCAACGCCTTCCGGTATCACCCGGCGCATCAGACTCTACGCGTGTACACTTCCATAACCGTTGAGGTCGTCAGTGACGGCCCGGGTAACGTCAACGTGATAGAACGCAGCAGGCATACTCGTGTCGGGGTTCCGGATTTCGATGGCATGTACAGAGACGGCCTCATCAACTACGGCGAATGGGGGGTGGAACGTCTCGTGCCGGTCTCGGAACACGGTGACATTCTGATCATTACTCATGACGCCTTCCATGACACCATGCTGCCGTTAGTGGACTGGAAACGGCAGAAGGGCATCCCGACGACAATCGTGGACATCTCGTCGATCGGCAACAGCAGCACCGCCATCAAGACCTTCATCCGGGATTTCTATGACAGCACCAACCTTGTCTTTGTGCTGCTGGTCGGCGATGCCGCACAGGTGGCAACCCCCATCGTCTCCGGGGGAGCGGCTGACCCCACCTACGCTCTCGTAGACGGCGACGACGGCTATCCGGATATCTTCGTTGGTCGCTTCTCGGCTGAGATCGTTAGCCAGGTTGAAACGCAGGTGAGACGTACTCTGGACTACGACAAACAACCCACGGGAGCAGACTGGTTTCACAAGGGGATGGGTATCGCCTCGCTTGGCGGGCCCGGACATCATGGCGAGTACGACTATCAGCACATCGGGAATATCCGCAGCGACCTGTTGGCCTATGGGTATACCGAAGTCGACCGGCTTTACGGCTCTGTCTCCGCCTCTCAGGTCGCGGCGGCCCTGAACAATGGACGCGGCATTATCAACTACTGCGGGCACGGCAGCGTGAACAGATGGACCACCACCGGCTTCAGCAACAGTAATGTAAACGCCCTCACGAACGGCAATATGCTACCGTTCATTATCAGTGTGGCTTGCGTCAACGGCAAGTTCGCCGGCTATACCTGTTTTGCCGAGGCCTGGCTGCGAGCCACCAGTGGAGGCGAACCCTCCGGCGCTGTGGCGGCTTATATGTCCTCCACTGATCAGTCCTGGAACCCGCCTATGGACGCCCAGGACGAGGTGATTGACCTGCTCGTTGCCGAGAAGAAGACGACCTTCGGCGGGCTGTGTTACAACGGTGCCTGCAGGATGATTGAAATCAACGGCACCGCCGGAGAGGAGATGTTCAATGCCTGGCATATCTTTGGTGATCCCTCTCTGCAGGTCCGCACCAATGATCCCGCGACCCTGGCAGTAGGTCACGAAGCTCTGGTGACTGCTGCGACAAGCACTTTCGACGTTGACGTCTATGGGCGGCGTGGCGCCCTCTGCGCCATCTATCACGAAGGCACTCTGTATGGTTCCGCCTACACCGACCTGAACTGCAAGGCGAGCATATCGCTCAGCGAACACCTTCCCGTGGGCGAGACCGTCAAACTGACCGTGACCGCTTTCAACGCCCTGCCACACGTGTCCACGATCCAGGTAATAGCGGCGTCGGGTCCGTATGTGATGTATGATTACAGTCACGTCGATGACGGCGGCGGCAACGGCAATGGTCTGGTGGAGAACGGCGAGAGCATTGTCTTAGGGGTTGGCCTGGTGAACGTGGGGCAGGACGACGCCGACGACGTTGCGGCGAGCATATCGACATCCGATGGTCATATAACGATCACCGATGGTGTCGAGAGTTACGGTACGATATCGGGCGGGGGTGGCACCGGTTATTCGTCCTCGGCCTTTTCCTTTGATGTATCGGGAGATACTCCTGATGGTCATGTAGCCTCAATGGACCTTTCAATTGTCGCATTGGGTGGGTACACAACGTCACTGCATTTTGAGATACCTGTCGGAGCCTCTCCGTTGGGAATCTGCGGCGACATTGACGGCGATGGCGAGGCGCTGATCGATATCTCGGATCTGGTTTACCTGGTCGACTACATGTTCAACGAGGGTCCACCGCCGCCGGTGATGGCAGCGGCCAACCTGGACGGCAGAGGCGGCGGTTTGCTCGACATTTCCGACCTGATATACCTGGTGAATCACATGTTCCACCAGGGGCCCGCCCCTGTTTGCGACCCGTGAACCCTAACTGCATGATATGGATGCAGAAGCCAATTGCTGTTTACGTTGACACTACTCCGAGGAGTCTGAATGGTAAACACAAAGGAAACAGCTGATCCCGGGATGTGGTTGACTAAGATAAGTGAGACTGAAATCGAAAAACCGATACTGAGGTTGTTTTGAGTAAGAACTCTTTCAGTAGCTGCATCGCTCTCGCGCTGACTATCGCCCTGAGCGGTCCGGCCTTTGGCGGCCAGACCGTCCAGGTCGGCGATTCTCCCAATGGAGTGACGCTCTTAGACCAGAGCGACAACGGCCTGACCCTGAACGTTGCCGTCGGTGCGATCGTCTTTGCCGACGTCATAACGAGGGAAGGTCCCTTCAACATGATTACGGTCAGCCCGTTTGCCCGTTCGCAACGGATCGGCGAGCCGAATCTGCCGGTTGCCGGCGAGCTTATATCGATTCCTTACGGCTGCCAACCGAGCGCGACAGTGATCGATAGCGAGGTACAGGAACTATCCCTCGCCTCTCTTGGGCTGACAAACCTTATAATCCCGGTTCAACCGTCGCTCAGCAAATCCGATGACCCGATGTCGGTCCCCTTTGAGTTCAAGCGGGCTGTCTACGAGCAACGCGGATACTACGCCCTGCCCCAGGTTGAAGTCAGGATTGCGGGGACGATGCGCGGTGTGCGTTTAGGAATGGTTTCGGTGGCACCCGTCCAATACGATCCGGTTGAGGGCAAGCTACGCGTTTATACATCGCTGACGGTGAGGATCAGTTTCGACGGTGCTGACTGGGCCTTGACCAACGAACAGCGGAAGAAGTATTACTCTCCGTTTTTTGAGCCGCTCTACGCCGGGCTGATAAACTACGGGGGTCAGATCTCCGCTGCGCGCGACGACCTTGTTACTCATCCTGTCAAGTACCTCATAATCTCTGATCCCATGTTCAGTGATCAGCTTGAGCCCTTTATCGAGTGGAAGACCCGGAAGGGATTCGCGGTAATAACGGCCTACACCAACGTGATTGGAAGCAGTAACTCCGCGATAAAGAGTTACATCGAGGGCTTATACGATGCCGGAACGCCGGAGAACCCGGCCCCGTCGTTTGTTCTACTGGTGGGTGACGCCCAGCAGATCCCTCCGTTTTCCGGGAGCACCGAATCGCATATCACTGACCTCCGCTTCTGCGAATTCAGCAGCCCGCCCGATGATTTCCCGGAGATCTACTATGGTCGCTTCTCGGCCCAGAATACCGCGGAACTGCAGCCTCAGATCGACAAGACCCTGGAGTACGAGCAGTACCTTATGCCGGACCCCACTTACCTGGCCGAGGTAACTCTCGTATCCGGTGTTGACCATAACAATGCGTCAACTTACGGTAACGGCCAGATCAACTACGGGACCAGCTATTACTTCAATGCCGCTCACGGCATAACACCGCATGTCTGGCTTTACCCGGCCTCGGATGCATCGGGGGCTGCGGATGCCATCATCCAGACAATCGACAACGGAGTAGGCCTCTATAACTACACTGCTCACTGCAACCACGCCGGACACGCTAACCCGTCGTTCACTACCATCGACATTCCCAATCTGACCAATTACCACCAGTACCTGTTGGGTATCGGGAACTGCTGTGCACCCAACACGTTTGGCACCGATTACTCCACGCCCTGTTTCGGAGAGGCCTTTCTCCAGGTGGCAGACAAGGGTGGAATCGGCTATATTGGCGGCACCAACTCTACGTACTGGGATGAGGACTACTGGTGGGGCGTCGGCAGCGGACCGATTATCGGCGGTGGACCAACTTACGAGCAGACGGGCCAGGGTGCCTACGACGGCGTCTTTCACGATCACGGCGAACCGATCAGTCGGCACTACATCGTCAACTCGGCCATCATATTCGCCGGCAACATGGCCGTAACCGAGGCGGGCAGCTACCTTCAGACCTACTACTGGGAAATCTACCACCTCATGGGAGATCCGTCGGTGACAACCTACATGGGTATCCCCGCGGTAAACAGCGTCAGCCATGATACCATGTTGCCTATGACAGCAACTTCCACCACTGTCGAGGCGGCCCCCGGTTCCTATGTCGGCATCAGTGTCGATGGTGAACTACAGGGTGCAGGGTACGTGGGTACTTCCGGAACGGTCACGATTGACCTCGTCGGCTTCACATCTCTATGTTCCGCTGATATTGTCATAACCGGTCAGAATCGCCGGCCCTACATTTCAACCATCGAAATCATCAATCCGTCCGGCCCGTATGTCATGTATGACCACAGCGACATCGATGACGCTGCAGGCAACGGCAATGGTCTGGTGGAGAACGGCGAGAGCATTATCTTAGGGGTTGCCCTGGTGAACGTAGGACTGGGCGACGCCAATGACGTTGCCGCGAATTTATCGACACTGGATAGTTACGTGACGATCACCGACGGTATGGAGAGCTACGGTACCATATCGGGCGGAGAAGGTACTGGTTATTCATCCTCGGCTTTTTCCTTTGATGTATCCGGAGATGCTCCTGACGGTCATGTAGTGACGTTTGATCTTGAAATAACGGGCGTCGGCCGTGAGACGTGGTATGGCAGTATAGATATCGTGGTTCACGCCCCGTGTCTGGAGTTTGTATCTTTTCAGATGGACGATTTCTTTGGAAATGAGGATGGTATTCTTGACCCCGGGGAGTCGGGGGAGTTGGTGGTGACGCTTGCCAACACAGGCAGCGGTACGGCATATTCGGTTGTGGGGTCTCTCCTGGGGACTGATGCGTATGTCAGTGTGGTCGACGGCAGTGGCTCTTTCGGAGAGATAGGCTCATCGGGAGGTGTGGCTGACAACGCGGTTGATGTTTTTGAGTTGGCTGCGGACGCCGCTTGTCCCCTGAATCATGTCGCTTCGGTGGAGCTTTCAGTCAGCGCGTCCGGTGGTTACATGACTTCGTTGGATATTGAGATCCAACTCGGGGACTCTCCAAACTGGATCTGTGGCGACATCGACAGCAGCGGCGATCCGTTGATTGACATCGCGGACATGGTCTACCTGGTTGACTACATGTTCAACCAGGGTCCGCCGCCACCGGTGATAGTGGCAGCCAACCTGGACGGCGAAGACGGCGACATTCCAATCATCTCCGACCTGGTATACTTAGTGGATTTCATGTTCAACCAGGGCCCCGCTCCAACCTGCGGCCTGTAGTCCCAAACCTGCATACCAATCAACAGCGCCACGGCCACCACGAACAGTGGCCGGTTTCCTCGGGAGTGCACCATCGGCAGTCCGGCGGTATCACCAATCTTTCGAAACACAAGAGCTGCCGCACACGTAATACAGATTAAATGGCCAGCTCTCTTGAGGGCGGCAGTCTACGTTTGCAGTGCACGCGAATCCCGGCGGGTTCTCGAGAGGGTACCTAAACTGATGCGGCTTGGTTGGTTGATCGCAAAGCGAGAAGGAGTGGAACATGAGAGTTGCAGAAGATCCTGTAATCGGTAACTCAGGGCGAATTTTCAGACCGGGTAACGGGCGCGGCTGGCCGGCAATCGTGCTGCTGTTATCCGTCTTGTGGGTAGGAGTGGTCGCAAATGGTCAAACCGTGGCAGAGCCGCCTAAGAGGGAGATAATTAACGCCGACCGTCAACTGGAAATCATCGACAGCCTCACGCAGAAGCTCAATGAGTACTATGTCTTCCCGGAGGTTGCCGAGGAAATGGGAAAATATGTTCACCGCCGGTTCAAAGACAAAGAGTACAAGGAGATTACCGACGCCGCGGAGTTTGCCGAGGTCCTGAACGGGGATCTCCGGGAAATATGTCACGATAGGCACCTTGGCGTAGGATGGGTGCCACCTGAGCAGATGGCGCTACTGGTTGCTGACACTGCCAATGATGAGATACCGGAACGACAACTGGCCGGGATGCGCCGTCGGAACTTCGATTTCAGGAAGTTGGAGTGGCTGGAAGGAAATGTCGGCTACTTAGACCTGCGCGGTTTCAACGAAGCTGCCTGGGCCGGTGAAACGGCGGTTGCGGCCATGAACTGGTTTGCCCACTGTGACGCCCTGATAATCGATCTGCGTAACAACGGCGGCGGTTCACCAAGCATGATCCAACTCATTTCGAGCTATTTCTTTGACGAGCCGGTCCACCTCAACAGCTTCTATATTCGCAAAGAGGACTCCATCAAACAGTTCTGGACGAGCGCTCACGTCCAGGGAAAACGCATGACCGACGTCGATCTGTACGTGCTGACCAGTAGGTACACGTTCTCGGGAGCCGAAGAATTCACTTACAACATGAAGAACCTCGAGCGGGCTACGATAATCGGCGAAACCACCGGTGGCGGAGCCCACCCGGTCGATCAGCATATCTTCCCCAACCTCAATATCGTCGCCCGGGTGCCCTTCGGGCGAGCCATCAACCCCATTACCGGCACAAACTGGGAGGGCACCGGTGTCACGCCGCACATCGACGTACCGCAGGAGGAGGCTCTAACCGTAGCGCACCTAGAAGCTCTCAAGAAACTCGCCGAGGACGCGACAGAAGAAGACAGAGAACCTCTGAACTGGGCCATGGCCGGGTTGAATGCGAAACTGCATCCGGTAGAGGTCGATCCGACCGTTCTCCGGAGCTACGCGGGCGTCTACGGGCCGCGAACCATTACGTATGAACAAGGAGAACTGTTCTATCAACGGGAGGATCGCCCCAAGTACCGGATGATTCCCATGGCCGAAGACCTGTTCTGGTTCGAGGATCTCGATTACTTCCGGCTCAAAGTGGTCACCGATGATCAGGGCGCACCAATTGAATTGCATGGCCTGTACGCCGGTGGTCACAAGGATATATCCGTCAGGAATCCCGGCAATTAGGTCCGGCGGGGTCTCAATGCAAATCGGCATCACCGGGCAACGGAAGTTGCTCGGTGTGCAGAATACGCCGTCGTCTCATCACGCCGCGCGTTTTGTGAAGCGGGCGGCGGCGATACCGAAAATCGAGACGCCGAAAAGGATCAGGGGATAGGTGTCGGCCCACAATTCTGTGATCCCGGAACCTTTCATCATTATCCCTCGAGCTATGCTGATAAAGTAGCGCATCGGGTTGAGAAGTGTAACGTACTGCATCCACTGCGGCATGTTGGAGATGGGTGTGAAGAAGCCCGAGGTCAGCAGGGCGAACACAAAAAAGAACCAGGCAAAAAACATCGCCTGTTGTTGAGTCGTAGTGACCGTTGAAAAAAGCAGTCCTAATCCCAGGGTGGTCAGCAGGTAGAGGAGCGACAGCGCCAGAAGCAGGAAAGGCGAACCGACAAACGGTACACTGAACCACAGGACGCCGATCATCAGCGCGAAGGCCAGTTCAAAAAGCCCCAGCGCGGCAAACGGGATCACCTTCCCCAGCAGCAGGGTTGTGGAAGACATCGGCGTCACCAACAGTTGTTCGAGAGTGCCCCGTTCCCGCTCGCGGACTATGGCCATGCTCGTGAGCATGACCGTGATCATCGTCAGCAGGGCGGCCACGATTCCCGGAACCATGAAGTAGACCGACTCGGCCTCCGGGTTGTACAGGAAACGGTACCTGATATCTACCGGCGGCGTCACGCCCAGTTCTCGTTGAGAAAACTCCCCGGCGATCTGACCCATGTAGCCCAGCCCGATGCCGGTCGCATTGGCGCCGGTTCCATCGGCTATCAGTCCCACCGCCGCCTGCCAGCGCGTCTGCAGCCTGGTAGAGAAGTCCTCAGGTATTATCAGTGCCATCTCACTGGCACCCTTCTTGAACCTCTCGTCGAGAGCCAGGATTGAGGGCACGCCCTCCTGCGGTATAAAGTAGCCGCCTGCCCGACAGGAGTTGACGAATGCCCGCGATGTTTCGCTCCGGTCAAAGTCGTAAACGTCCAGATCGATCAGCCTCACCTCCGTGTTCACGATGTAGCCAAAAAGGATGAGCTGTACTATCGGCATGGCGAAAATCAGACTCAGCATGTTGCGGTCGCGGAAAACCTGGAGGAACTCCTTTCTCACCAGTCCTGTCAGCGCCCTGGTCATGGTTAAGCTAACCTCGTCTTGAATTTGGCCGCGGCGACACCGATCATGATCGCCATCAGGACCAGAAGAAAAACCCCGTGAATCGCCAACTCCCCGAGACCCGCCCCTTTGAGCATGATGCCGCGGATGACGGTCAGGAAATATGTAGCCGGGATGATCCGGCTCAGGTACTGCAACAGGGAGGGCATGTTCTTGACGGCGAAGATGAATCCCGAGAGCATTACCGAAGGAAGCATGGTTAACATCATTGCAAACATCATTGCCACCTGCTGCGTGCTCACCAGGGACGAGATCAGTATCCCGATCGACAGCGCCGTGGTGACGTATACAAGCCCGAAACCAAGTAGCAGCAGGTGCGAACCCACAAACGGCACGCCGAACACCAGCTTGGCGAACACCAGCACCAACACGCCGTCGAGCAGGGCGATGAAAACGTAGGGGAGGATCTTGCCCAGGAGAATCTCGATCGGTTTGACCGGGGCCGTCAACATTTGCTCCAGGGTCCCGGTCTCCTTTTCGCGGGCAATAGTAACCGAGGTCAGGAGAGCGGATATCATCAGCAGCACAATAGCTACCAGTCCGGGGACAAAGAAATACGAGGACTGCAGGTCCGGATTGTACAGCACCCGGGGCGCGATAACAACGCCGGGGAGTTTTGCGCCCGGCGGCAGACGGTCACGCAGGAAGCTGTTGAGCGCCTGGCCTGTATAACCCCGGACAGCACCGGCGATGTTGTTGTCAGAACCGTCGATGATAAGACCCAGCGAAAAGCTGTCTCCCCGCTCCAGCGCGCGGCCGAACCCGGGCCGGATCACCAGGACGGCACCGGCCCGCCCCTCGCGGAAAGCTCTCTCGGGGTCGGTGAGGTCTATTTCCTCCTGTGGCTCGCTGAAGTATGTCGAATGGTAGAAACATCCCGCGAGCGCTCGCGAATGTTGCGTCCGGTCCAGATCAATTACGCCCAACACGATGTTTTCGATATCCAGATTGATGGCGTATCCGTAGAGAAACGTCATCACGACGGGCATGACCAGAACGATGGCCAGGGAGCGGGCGTCTCGCAGAACATGGTAGAGTTCCTTGCGGGCGATGTGCCTGATTCTACGCACTGGCGGCCTCCCGCGAGCCGATAAGCGATACGAACAGCTCTTCCAGGTTCGGCGCTTTGTATTTTTTCAGCAGATCCTGCGGTCGGCCGCGCTCTACGATGCGTCCCTGGTGCATGATCGAGATACGGTCGCAATACTCGGCTTCATCCATGTAGTGCGTAGTCACGAATATGGTCACGCCTTCCTCGGCCAGGCGGTAGAGCTCCTGCCAGAACCGCCGCCGAAACACGGGATCGACCCCGCCGGTCGGCTCATCGAGAAACAGCATTTCCGGCTGGTGTATGAGCGACACGGCCAGGGCTAATCGTTGCCGCCATCCTACCGGCAGGGCCCTCGAGGGACGGTCGATGAACTCACTCAGCGACAGGCGCTCACCCAGGTATCGGGTGCGGTCGGCCACGACAGTCCGCTTCAAACCGTAGGCGGCCCCATAGAACCGCATGTTCTCCCGCCCGGTCAGGTCCGGATACAGGGAGAACTTCTGCGACATGTAACCGATGCTCTTCTTGATATCTTCCGCCTGTTTGTAGATATCATAGCCGACCACCTCGCCTTCACCCGCGGTCGGCATGAGCAGGCCGCAAAGCATCCTGATAGCGGTAGTCTTGCCGGCGCCGTTAGCTCCCAGAAACCCGAATATCTCACCCCGCGCCACGGTCAGGGAAATCCTGTCCACCGCCGTGAAGGCTCCGAATCGGCGGGACATATCCCGCACCCGCACGGCCGCCTCAGTCACCCGTCTGCTCCATGAGTTGAATGAAACAGTCTTCCAGCCCGGCCTGCGCCGGAACCAGGTATCCCGGATCAACCCCGGCGGCGCGCAAGGCTCCGGAGACGTCTTCGATTTTCAAACCTGCGTCGAGACTGACGTGCAGGCCGGTCCCGAACCGCCGCGACCGTAGGTGTGGGATGTCGTTCAGTCTCTCTATGAGATCAGTCGAGGGGAGCGTGTCCAGAGAGTAAAGCTCGCCTTTGAAGCTGCCTGACAGTTCCCCGGGCGTTCCTTCTGTCAGCTTCTTTCCGCCGAGCATGAAACAGGCGCGATCAGCGTGCGCTACCTCGTCCATGTAGGGCGTCGTCAGCAGTATCGTGACCCCCTGGTGCTTGAACTCGGACAGTATCTCCCAGAACTGGAGGCGAGAGAGAGGGTCGACGCCCGTAGTCGGTTCGTCCAGAACGAGGATTTGAGGATCGTGGATAAGAGCGCACGAGAGCGCCAGCTTTTGTTTCATGCCGCCCGAGAGGTCACCGGCCCGGCGGCGCGCAAAGGGGGCCAGCCTGGAAAAGCCGTACAGGTAGTCCCGCTTCTGCCGGTAGCGCGCGCCGGTAACACCGTAGATGCCCGCGTAGAAGATCAGGTTCTCCTCCACGCTGAGGTCGGAGTAAAGCGAAAAGACCTGGGGCATGTAGCCCAACAGCTCCTTGAGGCGATCAAAACCACCGGCGACGTCGAGGTCGGCAATCCGTACGACACCACTGTCGGGAGCCAGCAGGTTGCAAACCAGGCGCATGAGGGTGGTCTTGCCGGCTCCATCCGGTCCCACCAGGGCCAGAACCTTGCCCTCGTCGACCTCGAAGCTGATGTCGTCGACCGCCTTGATATCGCCATACGACTTTGACAGATGCGCCACCGATACGAAACTCATAGCGCCCCGATAGTCACATACACTGGCATACCCACTTTCAGTGTGCGGTCGTCGTTGGCAAGTTTGACCTTGACCGCGTACACGAGATTGGCCCGCGACTTCTGTGTCTGCACATTCTTGGGGGTAAACTCCGCGTCGGGTGAAGTCCAGATGACAAGCCCCGGACAGGGGTCACCGCCCGACTCAGTATCGACCCAGGCAGTGTCACCGATCTTCACAGACGCAAATGCCGCTGCCGGCAGATAGACCTTTACCCACAGGCTGTCGAGGCGGGATATGCGCCCTATCGGCTTGCCCGGACTCAGCAGTTCCCCCTCGTCAACATACCTTGCCGTCACCGTCCCCCCCATCGGCGACAGCGGGTGGCAGTCGTCGAGGTTGCGCCTGGTGCGGTCGATATTGACCTCGGTCTTTTGGAGTTGCGCCTTCACCGTAGCCACCTTGGCCCGGGCCGCCCTGGTGGCCAGCTCCGCCTGAACGTATTCAAATGCGACCAGGTCCATCTGCTTGCGGGTGGCCGTGTTCGATGCCAGCAGTTTCTCGATACGGCTGCGTTCGGACAGGGCGAACTCTTCGGCGACCGCAGCCTGTTCGGCCTGAAGTCGCGCCGTGCTCAGGTTGGTCCGGATCACCTCCAGGTCAGCCTCGGCTGCGGCCAATTCCAGTTGCGGGCGCGTGGGGTCAATGAGCAGCAATGTGTCGGCCGACGCGACAACGGTTCCCTCATCAAAGAGCAGCTTCACGACACGGCCACCGACTTCCGAGGAAACAACCACTTCCGTGGCCTCAAGCAATCCCGAACCGCCGGGTCGCCGGTCATTCTGACTGCATCCTCCAAGAAACAGGCTTAGCGTAAGTAATAGTACGGGTAGTCGCAGATTTCGCATCTTAGAACCCTTCTCTTAGTTTGTCCGACCCGATAGCGAAATAGTGCACGCTTCGGGCAACGAAGAAATCGACCAGGGACCCGGCCAGCAACGACTCGGCCTCGGTGAGAGACGCCTCGATTTCCAGCAGCCTGTTCGCCGACAGCACTCCTTCCCGATGTCTGACGGTTGCCAGTCGGTAGCTGTCGGAAGTGACCCGCAAGTGCCGCCGTGCCGTTTCATATCTCTTGCGGGCTAATTTCAGATTTTGCAGAGACAGTTTTGCCTCGCGGTCAAGGACTTCAGCCGTCCTTTCCCGCTCACTGCAGGCTGCCCCGTATTCATGCTCCGCAGCCCTGACCCCGGCGCCGACCTTGTTGCCCGCATTAAACGACCAGACCAGGTTGGCTCCGAAATTGAAGTAGTCATTCCAGGTGTCCCGGAAGCGGTCCAGGTTCGGTCTCCCATAGGAATACCCGGCGTACGCCGACAGCGTCGGATAGTATCCTGCCCGGGCCGCTTTCATGCCGGACAGACTCAGCTCCACACCTGCCTCGGCCACTTTCAGTTCCGGCTTACCCGGGAGCACTGTTGACGGCATCAGTTCGCCGGGGATGGCTTCCGGGAAACCGGTGATCTCAAGCTGTTCCGTGGCGGGGAGACCTGTCAGAGTCAGCAGCATGATTTCGGCTGACCGGCGCCCAATGGCGGCGCTCTGCTCGCGGAAGTGCGCCTGGTCGAGCCCCAGGCGGGCCTCTAAGATGTCAACCGAATCGGCCATACCGCCATCGAAGAGGACGCCGACGTCGGCGGCGATAATCTCCGCTCTGCGCAGTGAGGCGCAGGCGGCGTCGAGCACGCGGTCGGCGCGGGCCAGCAACAGATATGCCAAGCGCGTCTGAAGCAGCACCTGATCACGCTCCGCCTGCGCGAGGGCGTCGGTGTACGTCAGCCAGGCGCGCGCACGGTCGATGTTCGCTCCCAGCAGACCTCCCGTAAACAGGGGCAGGCTGAGGCGCAAATCCGCCTGATAGGTTTCGTCGGTGCCCACCTCCCGTGAAAACGACACGCCGACCGGCGGCGGCAACTCAATATCAAGCGTCGGCACCTCGCTGTTGTAAAGCCCGAACGCCGCGACCGACATCGTGGGAAGGCGGTCAGCCAGGGCGGCCCGCTGTGCTCCCTCGGCAGCCGCCGTGCGCGCCGTGGCGCTCTTGAGCGCGTGAGAATGCTCGGTTGAAAGACGCAGGGCTTCACCAAGGGTCAACTCGCGGCCAACCGGGGAAGAATAACCGATCACGACCAACAATGCGGCCAACAAGTAACGTCTCATCTTGCCTTGACCCCGTTCAAGAACAGATCGACCACGGCTTTCTTCCTTTCTTTCACAAATCGTTTCCGGTCCTTGATATCCATGACCTCGTCCAACAGGGGGGCCATAAGAAAATACCCGATGTTCATGGTCAGGAACGAAACCAGCGCCTGCCTGACATTGATGCGACGAAGCTGTCCACCGGCCACGCCACGACTCAGAAGCCGCTCCATCTGGGCCGGGTTGCCGGACCTGACCAGAATCCGGCTGATCCTGCCGAGCATTCTCCCGCCCGGGTCAGCCAGTTCCCGCAGCAAGAGACGGGGGAACTCCGGGTACTCGGTGACAAGCTCGGTGTAGACTTCGGCCAGTCGCATCAGGCCGGTCTCGACGGTGGCCTTATCGGAGATAGCCTGGCTAATCCTGCTCATGAGGTCACCGACGAATTCATCCACAACTTGCCGGTAGAGGTTGTCCTTGGATGAGAAGTGGTAGTAGATCATGGCCTTGTTAACGCCGGCGGTTGCTGCGATGCGGTCAATCCTGGCCCCGGCCAGGCCGTTGTCGGCAAACTCAGCCAGGGCGGTGGCCGTGATTTTCTCGCGGCTGGATTTCTTGCGGCGGGTGCGCCGACGAGGGATGGGATTGGGACACGTCATAGTATAACCAACTGTTTAGTTTAACTATCTTGTTAGTTAAGATACATCCTATATCATCACTGTCAAGGGATTTTCTTCACGTTTTTCGCCGGTTACGCCCGGGGATAGGCTTGTTGAAAAACGTACTCCCAGGGTGGCATCGGGTGTCTCTGCCCGACGCTTCTATAAATTTGCACCACTGCCAGGCAGAGACGCCTGGCAGCACAGTATCAATGCTTCGGCGGCAGGCTACGGTGACTTTTTCAACAAGCCTGGATGCCGGGCCCGAGGGATCCGGCCCTCATGCAGCAACTGCCCGTCCGCAGCCGCGACCGGGCAGTTTGCCCTCCTGTTTATGGAAACGGAATCAACGCCTGTCGTCGGGCGGGCGACGCTCGGGCCGTTCTTCGCGGGCGCGGGCCACGCTTACCTTGAGTGTGCGACCCTTGAAATCCTTGTCATTGAGATCGTCGATTGCCGCCTGTCCATGACTGTCGTCGGGCATTTCAACGAAGGCGAAGCCGCGCGGCCGGCCGCTGTAGCGGTCGGTTATGATCTTGGCTGAAGAGACTTCACCGAAAGCCCCAAAGACGTCGCGCAACTCATCTTCACTGATCTCAAAAGGCAGATTGCCGACATAGATGTTCATCATAAAAACTCCCTAGAAACGAATTAACTTCAAACTTAATGCAAACAGCCCCACTGGGGGGGGGGGTCAATTCATAAAGGCTCCTCCTTGAGAAACGATTGCGGCCAAACCCAAGGCCGGAAAAGGAGGAGCAAAGACAGCAGAGATGCATTGCACGATAAACCTCAAGGCCGACGGGAGGCTGCACCGTGGCAGCCGAATGTTATGTCGAATCGTTTTCCTTTTCATCCCGGACTATTTGCGCCAGAATCCCGGATACCGGCACCGATCCTTCTTTCATATCCTTCATCTGCGGGAAGAGCAGGACGTCGCGGATGTTGTGCTGATCGGTCAACAGCATCACCAACCGGTCGACGCCGAACCCCAGCCCCGTCGACGGAGGCATTCCGTATGACAGGGCGGTGATGAAATCGTCATCGAGGGGTTGGGCCTCTTTGTCGCCCGCCTGCAGCGCCTTGCCCTGCTGCAGGAAACGCTCCAGTTGATCTACGGGATCGTTGAGTTCGCTGAAGGCGTTGCCCATTTCCAGTCCGGCGACGAACAACTCGAATCTCTCCGTTAGGCCCACGCACTCACGGTGTTTTTTTGCCAGCGGCGAGATCTCCACGGGAAAGTCAGCGATAAAGGTGGGTTGAATCAGAGTCGGTTCGACCGTCGCCTCCCACACCGCTTCGATCACTTTCCCCCTGTTGATCAGTTTCTCGGCTTCAAGGTCATACTCCCCGGCAGCCTCCTTCGCTTCCTCAAAGGAGAGACCAGCGAAATCCACGCCGGTTTTGTCCTTGATAGAACCTATCATACTGACCCATCGAAAGCGCGGCTCAAAGTCTATTTCATGTTCGCCATAGGCAATCTTGTAACTGCCGTGCGTCTCGAGGACAACGTGCCGCAACAATTCCTCGAACAGCTCGGCCATGTCTTTGTAATCGGCATATGCCCAGTAAAGCTCAATCATGGAGAACTCAGGGTTGTGCAGGCGGTCGATGCCCTCGTTGCGAAAATCCTTGCAGTACTCCCAGACCTTTTCGAGACCGCCCACCAGCAGCCGCTTGAGGTAGAGTTCATCGGCGATGCGCAGATACAGGTCGCGGTCCAGGCGCTGGTGACGCGTCTTGAAGGGCACTGCCATACCGCCGCCGTAGAGAGGTTGCAGGATAGGGGTTTCCACCTCCAGGAAGTCCCTGGCGTTCAGAAAGTCACGGATAACTTTGACGATCCGTGTCCGCATGACGAACAGGTCCCGCACCTCGGGGTTGACGATCAAATCGGCATAGCGGCGACGGCTGCGAGTCTCTTTGTCGGTAAGGCCGGAGTGCTTGTCGGGGAGCGGGTGCAGCGATTTCGTCAGCAATTCAAAAGAGGTGACTTTCAGGGTCCGTTCACCCGTTCGAGTGATGAAAAGAGTTCCTTCGCAACCGAGAATATCCCCCAGATCAACGGCGTCAAACAACTCAAAGGCGTCTTTGCCGACATTGTCCACCTTGACATAGATCTGTATCCGTTGGGCGGTATCACGCACGTCGGCAAAGGCGGCTTTCCCCATTTTGCGCTTGAGCATGACCCGTCCGGCCAGGCGGACAACAGTTTCACTCGCGGCCAGGTCGTCGAAATCGCTCAGCAGCTCGGTTACCGGACGTGTATTCTCATACCGGTAGGGGTAGCAGTTGACGCCTTTTCCGGTCAGCTCTACCACCTTTTCCCGACGTCTCCTGATGAGTTCGGCCAGCGGAATCTGGATCTTCCCGGAGGAGTCATCAGCGGCGGGTGGTTGTTGTTTTCCGGGCTGCTTAGTCATGGGCGTGTGTCCGGGGGAACCGTTCAGCGGCGAGCAATCATGTAGCCTGCCGCCTCAATGCCAATCCTGTCTCTCAAAACGACCTGTGCTTATCTCGACGCCAACTTCCTGCCAATCGCCTCGTTTACCGACACCGGAACCAGGTGACTGACGTCCCCTCCGTTGGCGGCTACATCCTTTACTATTGTGGACGAAAGGTACACCCACGACAGCGCCGGCATCAGGAAGACCGTTTCCACCGAGCGCGCCAGCTTGCGATTCATCAGGGCCATCTGGAATTCATTCTCAAAGTCGGACACTGCCCGAAGGCCTCTGACAATGGCCACGGCCTTCGTCTTGAGAGCCAGGTCGGCCAGCAGGCCGTCGAAGCCGATAACTCGCACCTTGCCGGAATATGGTTGTGCCGCAACCGCCTTTTTAATCTGCTCCAGGCGTTCGTCGAAATCGAAGAATGGTGTTTTCCCGGCGCTCACCGCCACGGCCACGGTCAATCCGTCAAACAGGCGGGTGGCACGTTCGATCAGTGACATGTGTCCGTTCGTTACCGGATCGAACGTACCGGGATAAATCGCGAGTCTTCTTATGTTCGTCTCAGCCACGTTTACCAAGCGCCAAATCTACGCGCGAATATAAGTTAACTTCCCGATAATACCAAGAAATATCACTGGTGGGATTTCTCGCCTGCTGCCAGTCCCAGGGCCACCAGATATTTCTCGAGAGGGACGCCGGACGTTGCGGCAGGATCGGGGAAGAAGCTGTTGGCGATATGTGGAACCTCGACTTGGGCCGAGAAGTACTTCTGAAGAACCGACCGCACGCGACCGTCGGCTTTTTCACCCGAGAGAACCAGGGACGTCAGCGGAATGCTGATGCCGTTCTCCGACAGTGACGCCAGTTTGAAATTCACCAGGGTTCGGAGCTCCACGGCCATTCTTTCCAGTCCGGCGTCGCCGATGAGATTGAACCGGTCGGTTACCAGGTGCGTCAGACCGACAATCATTCCCTGGTAGACGAAGCAGACGGAGATGACCCGGTCGTGCAGGTCGGCCAGACACACAAAGGCCTCGGGCGCGGGACGGGAAAACATGATGTAACCGCGACCCAGGGCGGCGGAGCGGAGAACGTAATCGACACCGCCGGATATGTCCAGGAAGCCGCTTTCCAGAGGCCGCGTCAGATGCTCCAGGACCGACCGTCGTACCGTTGAGGCCTGATATCGGCCGTCGGTTCCCAAGGGCACGCAGTCGAAACGGAACTCATCACAGTCGTCAAGCACCGATTGCATCGACTCGAACCCAGCCAGAAGTCCGCTGTCGAAATTGCCGGGATCGGTGACGGCTACCTCCCTGGTCATGACCAGGTGATCGCCTACCGAGAACGCCAACCTGCCCCCGGTAAACAGACGGTGTTCCTTGACGTGCGAGAACTCAAATCGAGCCAGCGCCTGCACTTGCGGCCATCCGGCGTCCTGTCGCACCCGCGCGAGATGGAAATGCCCGTCGCCGCAGTCGATGCCGACACCGACACTACCGGTGTCCGTTGCGCCGCCGCCGTTCACTTGCGATTGATCCTCAGGTATGGTCTGATCTTTTCGTACGTCTTTTGTCCGATGCCCGGGATCTTCATGATGTCGGTGACCGTGTCGATTCGGTGCTGCCGGCGGTACTCCACGATATTGTCGGCGAGAACGGGTCCGATACCGCCGATGAGTTCCAGGGAATCGGCCGGCGCCGTGTTGGGATCCAATACGAAGACACCGGTGAAGGTCGGTTCCGCTTCCGTGAGAAAAACACCGAGGGTGGGCGCGTCCCGGGACGGGTAGGCATAAGATCGCAGAAACAGATAGCCACCCATTATCAGGGCGCCGGCGCTCAGAAGCGCCACGAACTTCAACTGGCGATCGGAAAAATGGAAATACTGATTCATCGGCACCGCGCAGAGCCTGTCAGGCGATTTCAAAATCACCCCATTATACCAGTGCCGTGTGGCAAAGTCAACATATCCGGCCATGATCCGACGCTGCTAGGGATCTACACCGGAGTCGGCCTGCGTCGTCGACGCCCGGGGCCTGAGATTGCATTAGTGAACCCGCCCGATCTCAGGGCTCCGACAACTCCCTGGTATCGGTGATGGTTCCCTTCTCGGTGTTCAGTATTCTCACTCGATCAAGCTGCTGGTCGGCCCGCAGTCCCCACCCGGTGACGACATCGTCACCCCGGGTGATCCTGACATAGGCATCGGTCTCTATCTGATCGGTTCGGGAGTTCCAGTAGAGGTAGTCGGTCTCCAGTTTTGTCTCGTTCTCGGTAATCAGCACCACGTGGTCGTAGAGATTAAACTCGCCGCTGGCTTCGTGAATGACTGCGGAGTCGGCCACTACATGCCCGGTGGCACTACCGGTCGAGTCGAAGGAAGTGACGTTGACTACGTACGCCATCGTTGAATCCCGGGCGTCAAAGGACTGTATCCGCCGGCACAGGATCTCGGTGGTAACGCGGCCTCGCTCGGACAGCGTGATCCGCGCCCCCGTGAGCTCGGAATCAGGGAGGGACAGGCTGTCCGCTTTACCAGACTGCGCGGTCGAGTTGACCTTGTCGTCGCTGCAGCCACACAGTGTGGCCAGCGTCACCAGCAGGATTGTCACGTAGCGTGTGGTCATAACACTTGCCTTACTATCTTACGCAGTATCGACAGGAAATATCTGAAAATACTGTGGAAAGTCAAGTGGTTTGAGGCGTCGAGGTCAGCCACCGGTTCTTCAGCCAGATCCATTGATCCGGATTCTCGCTGATAAGGCTCTCCAGTTGGCGCGTGCATGCGGCCGTTACATGGTAGGCGTCGGCGTTAAGATCACCACTTGACTCCACTTTCACCTCGGGCCTGGCGATCAGCCGGTAGCGGTCATCGGCCGTTCTCAGGCAGGCCATCGGCACAAAAGCTGCCCCCGCCCGCAGCCCGATCAGCGTCTGTCCGACGGGAGTCAGGGCCAGCCTTCCGAAGGCCGGCACGAAGATGCTGCGTACGCGAATGGAATCGGTATCGATGAGTACGCCGATGACACCTCCGGACTTGAGCCACTTCAGCGACTTCCTGACCGAGTCCGTAGTTGACAGGTTGGTCAGGCCCAGGGTCTCGCGGTTTCCCACGAGTAGTTCGTCCAGTCTCGGGTCGAGCATTTCGCGCCCGATTACCGCCATCTTGTACCCCAGGGCGGCGACGAATACCGCCCCCAATTCGAAATTACCCAGGTGGCCGGTGACTGCCAGGATACCGTTGCCTCGGCGGTAGGCGGCGTCAAAATGTTCGAACCCTTCCACGGACACCAGGGGCCTGATTTCATCGGCAAAACGTTTCCGGCAGCGGATTGCATCGGTCAGGTTCTTACCGCTGTTGATGAAGAACTGACGCCCGATGTTCTGTTTCTGTCCACTCGAAAGACCATCGCCGTAGGCCACGCCCAGGTGACGGAACATCCGGTATCGCTCCCGGGGCAGCAACCACCACGCAGCCAGACCGAGCATGGCGCCCACGAACAGGGCCAGTCGCCGAGGCACCTGGTTCACGAAGATAAGAAGAAAGCGGGTTGCGCGGAACGCAACGCCATGCTTGAGACGTTTGCGCAGCCTCATAATTCAAACAAGCTTTGATCTGAGAATGTCGTGGAGGTGGATCATTCCAAGCAGCCGGTCGGTCTGATCTACCGTGACAAGCTGTGTGATGGCGTGCTTTTCCATGACCGCCAGGGCGGCATCGAGAATGGCGTCGGCCGATATAGTCTTGGGGTTGCGAACCATGACCTCAACAGCGGTGAACCGGTAGAAATCATCGCGTTTCTCCGCCAGGCGGCGAAGATCACCGTCGGTGAATACTCCCACCGTGCGACCGTTACCATCCGTCATGACCACGCATCCAAGCCGCTTGCCGGTCATTTCAAGGATCATCTCCTTCATCGAGGCATCAGGCGCAACTAAGGGCACCTCGTTTCCGGTATGGTGCAACTCCGACACCCGTTTGAGCAGTCGCTTACCGATGAAACCTCCAGGGTGCAGGTTGGCGAAGTCGGAGGCGGTGAACTTGCGCGCTTTGAGCAGCGCCACCGCCAGTGCATCACCCATGACAAGCGCGGTAGTCGACGATGCTGTCGGGACCAGGTCGTTGGGGCCCGCCTCGCGGGCCACCGAGCAGTCCAGAACGATATCGGCCCGCCGGCAAAGCTCAGATTCCATCGTCCCGCACAGAATCATTATGACCAGTTCCAGCCGCCTGGCGGCGGATACGATCATGTCCATTTCCCCCGCCCGGCCCGACTTGGAAATCAGCAGCAGGACATCTTCGGAACGTATCAGCCCGAGGTCGCCGTGCATCGCCTCCGCCGGGTGCAGGAAAAAAGAGGCTATCCCGGTGGAATTGAGAGTGGCGGCGATTTTCTTGCCGACCAGGCCGGATTTGCCCATGCCGGCGACGATGACCCGGCCCTTGCAGTGCAAGATGGCCTCGACGGCTCGGTCGAAACTGTCGCCTAAGCGGTCAGCCAGGGCGGCTATCGCCTCGGCCTCGATCAGAACAGCTTCCCTGGCGGGTTCTCGGTGATTGGTCATACTATGTAACTCTGCGGGTCTATGTCCGTCGCCTCAAAATAGCACTCTAATATCTCTCTGACAGCGCCGCAACCACCCTTCTTTTCGGTGACGTAATCAACCACTTCCAGCAGTTCGGCAGCGGCGTCAGCCACGGCGACGCTCAACCCGGACTTGCGGGCCAGGTTGATATCAAGCAGCTCGTTTCCGGCGAAGGCGACCTCGGAGAACTCAACGCCGAGTTCCTCCAAAAGCGGCGTGATCTGCGTCACTTTGCTTTTCATGTCCTGCAGAACGTGTTTTACGCCCAAGTCTTTCATGCGCGTCACGGTGGCGGGAGAAGGTCGACCGGATACAATCGCCAACTGAAGCCCCGAGCGCATGGCCAGCATCATGAAGAACCCGTCAGAGATGTTGAATCGTTTGGCCTCGAATCCGTCCGGTCCGAAATAGATGCTGTCGTCGGTCAGTACGCCGTCGACATCGAGAGCCAGCAGTTTGATGCTCTTGAAACGTTCCACAAACTGTTCACGGGTAAGTTTGGCCATGGCGCAGCTTACGTTGCCGTCTCCCTGATCCCCACCACCGATCTCAGGAGTTCGTCCATTTTTTCCAGGGGCAGCATGGCACCGGCATCGGACAGAGCTTGCGACGGGTCGGGATGGGTTTCAACGAACAGGCCGTCGATCCCCACCGCAGCGGCCGCCCTGGCCATCGGGATCACGTACTGCGGCTGGCCGGTTGACACCGCTCCCCCTGCGCCCGGAAGTTGCAGCGAGTGCGTGGCGTCAAAGACCACCTTGTGTCCCGTCTCTTTCATGATTAGCAGCGAACGGAAGTCCACCACTAAGTTGTGATAGCCGAAGCTGGCGCCGCGCTCGGTGAGCATCACCCTGGAAGAGTTGGCCTTGGCTGCTACTTTGGCCATGTCGTCCGGCGCCAGGAACTGTCCCTTTTTGATGTTTATCCACTTCCCGGTGGCAGCCGCTTTGACCACGAGATCGGTCTGGCGACAGAGAAAGGCAGGTATTTGCAGAACGTCTGCAACCTCGGCTACGGCCGGGATTTCACACGTCTCGTGCACGTCCGTCAATATCGCCAGATCCAGATTCCGGCGTACTTTGTCAAGGATTCTCAGGCCTTCCTCAAGCCCGGGTCCCGTTGGCGAGCCGATGGAAGTGCGATTGGCCTTCTTGTAAGAACTTTTGAATATGTAGGCGACTCCATACTCAGCCGCCAGCGCCGCCAGCCGCTCGGCCACTCTTAGGCAGAGACTCTCAGATTCGATTACGCACGGGCCGGCTATGAGAAAGAACCCCCCACGCTCGATACTCGTCATAGTCGTCTCGGTCATGGCAGAGAATATATGCCGTAGCCTGTAAAAAACCAGCGATTATTGATCACCGGTAATCACGACACGGTTGCCTATTGCTTATCAATCCCCGGTTTGCTGACCAGGCTCAACAAGCGCTTCCGAGTGGTCAGTTTCCAATCCGGCGAAAGTGCCATTTTACCATATCGCCGGCGTTAGTAACATACACGTTGCAGGCTACCGTGCCCAATTCCCCATTGACAGAGTATATCCACGAATGGCTGTCGCTGTTTTCGACCGAGTCGATCTCCTTGACAAAGATGCCCCGAGCAGAAGACATATAGATCACCCGATAATGCTTTACCAGGAGATCAAAAACAGTCCGGGAGGTCTCCCCGGTCAGTTCAATCACCAGGCTGTCGCGTGGATCGGAAAGGCTTGCCGATTCGTCGGCGGCTTTCCGGGTCTGTTTTGCCTCGCTTTCACTCTTTCGGTCGCAGAAGACGCCGGAAAGCAGAGCGACAACACAGAGGCAACCGACTGTTACAAAAAGATGATATCCGTTTATCGAGCCTCTTCTCGTCACTTTGGATTCTCACATATTCTCACTTAACATCTGCTTATGGATAACATTAATATAAGCCCAAATCAACATTGACCTCTGATGCCGTACCTGACTGATTTTGTTGAGATTGACGGGGATCTCAGAAAAGGGTACAAATATCCGATAATTGAACGGTAAGCTTTTCAGAGGAGAGGACTGTTGTCGTGGACTACGGCAGGATCATCAGGGAGTCGTTTGAGATTGCCTGGCGCAACAAGTCGCTGTGGATATTCGGCCTCTTTGCCGGAGGCGGCTTTGGCGGCTTCAACTGGAATATGAACCTGGGCAACGAGGAATCGCCGTTTCAGAATCTTGACCAATATGGTACGGCGCCGTCCGATCTCATCTTACCCCCAATCATCATGCTGGGCGCTCTTGTCGGCATGGCCTTCCTGGCGATGCACCTCATCTCGTGCCCGGCGCTTATCGACGCCGTGAACAGGATCAAACGCGGAAGTGGCCGTTACCGCCTGGGCGAATCATTTTCGATCGGTGTGGATTTCTTCTGGCGGTTCCTGGGGCTGCTTCTGCTGTATCTCTTTGTCGGCCTGGTGCTAATCGGTGCGATGGCGGGGATTGTAATCTCGTTGGGAACCGTACATCTGCTGTTGGCGGTGCTGGCCGCGCTGGTGCTTCTTCCGGCCGCCCTGGTCATCTTCTTCGCCCTCCGCAGCCAGTATGCGCTGGCCCAGCGGGCCCTGGTCGTGCGCGGTTGCCGCCTCGCCGATGCTGTCAGCGAGGCCTACCTGTTGTTTCAACGAAACCTATCCAGGAACCTCGTCATCTTCCTGATCGTCATAGGCCTTTCAATAGCTGTCGGCATCGCCGCCGTGACTATCTGGCTGGCAGTCGGTATTCCCATCGCCCTGGTCGCACTGGCCATCGGACTGGACCTGTGGCCGGGCCTTGTCCTGGTGATGCTTCTGGGCCTGCCGGTCTCGATTGTGATGGGCGGTTTCACCGGGACAGCCCTCGAAAACCTGTACACCCTCTTCTATTTCGATCTCGTCGAGCCCGCGGCCCCGGCGGCTCCCGCCGACCGGGCACCGATGTATGCCGTGGGATAGATTTGCCTTGCTTTCGTCAACTCCGGGCCGATAATTGGCTTGTATGAGATCGATTATCATATGCCTGGCTGTTCTTTCCATTGCCGTGTCTTCGGCAATGTCTCAAAACACGTACTATTCGATGTTCAACTACAACGGGTTCATCCCCCGGGTGATCGTCAATGACCGCTCGGTTACTTTACAGGCCGGCCTGTACGCCACAGTGTACGAGAACCGTTCCGCTCAGCGCGACGTGGATTGGGTGACTCGCCACGACAGCGCCATAGTGACATTCTGGGAACAGGAAGGCGACAATATCCTCCATATCATGCGGGAGTTATCGGGGCTTGAATGGCGGGAGGTGGAGTTCAGCATCTATCTGGTCCGGCATTTCCCGACTATCGGTTCCTCTGACCCGCTTATTGTGCCGATCGGCGGAATGGGCGAAGGGGCCGTCTTTGAGGTCGCCCCGGACGGGAGTCGGCTGGCGCTGAACCTGCTTTTCCAACTGGCCCGCCGTATGCTGAGCCAGGCTTCACGCGCGGGGTATGAGGCCCAATTCGGCATTGCCTACCATCCCCTGATGCGCCCTGGTCCCTATCGCCTCGACAACCTGGCCTTGCTCCTGGCCCTGAAAACCGGAGAGAATGTCCTCGGTATTGATTCGATCTACGCCGCGTACAACTCGGCCTTCTGGATTCATCACACACCCGGGCGACAGGTCTTTGAGGATTTCTTCTGGAATCAGTGGGTTCTCACGCCGGAGCGGCCGCTGGCCCAATGGATTGCAGCCGAGCCGTACAGTTCCGACCTCGTGTCTCTCACCCGACCTCCTCACCGCGTGAAGGGTAGTACCGGTAGGCACCGACAGTTGTTCGTCGAGGGGCTTCCGCTAAAAGGCCGGCTGGGTCTGTCCACCAGGATCGATGAGTCCGGCCGTCTCGCGGTTGACCGGATCGACACTTTTCGCCTGGCGTACGCATGCGGCCTCAGGGAAGGAGACCGCATTCACAGCGTGGAAGGATACCGCGTCCGAAGCCATAAGGAACTGGTCGAACAGGTCCTGGAACACCTGGAATACAGCGGGGCGACGTTGGAGATAATCCGGGAGGGAGAGACAATGGTGGTATTGATCCAGCCGCTTGAATGGCCCACTCCCGGTGATCAGCCGTTCCTGTGGGAACTGCAGCCCATGGATTCCACGAACTTCGACTCCACTTCGCACGACGACAATGGTAACTGAGAAAGCCGCCCCCGGCAGGGATCAATAGGCGTTCGTCTCTAGGACAACGTAGGGGCAGTCTTCGCTCGCAGGTGCTTCGCTGGACCAGAAATAGAAATACTCCTTCGGGTCGGCTCTCCCTGTCTCTTCCATCTGGATCCTGACCCCAGGCTCGGGAGTGGTTACATCACGGTAAACCAGGGTCACGTCAACCAGCCATAGTTCGCCCTGGGGAACAATTGCAGTCGCCAGCGCCAGGACGGAGGCGCTCGGAGCGTTGTCCCAGGTGAGGGCGTCTTCATCCCAGGCCGATAACGATGACACGATCTGTCGGACCGTGATGTAGCCCGGCTCGCCGGATTGACCGGCCGGTTTCAGGTACAGAGTGGCTCGGTACAGGTCGGCCGGGCTCAGGTCCACCGGCATTGCCGGGAGCGCAACGTAGAAACGCTTCCGGCCGACATACGCCGTTGATGGTGGACCGGCGGACGACCGCATAAAATACTCGAGTCTGAGCAGACTGTCCTGGCCCCGGTTATCGGTGGCTGTCATCCACTCCGGGCAGTCGCCGCAGTCCTCGAAGGCAGCCATGCCGACGCCGGCGTCATCGGTCACCATGAGAGTGTCGCGCTCGGATTTGGTCAGGACGATATCAAATCGCTTCTCTTCACCGCTGATTTCCACCGTGTCCGAAAACGTGTTGTAGATCTCGTGAGTACACATGACAGTTTGTGTCCCCTGGGGGACATTCGACATAATATAGTATCCGTCGCTGCCGCTGTACCCGACAACCTGTTCCACCTCGATGCGCGCTCCGGCAACAGGGCCATCCACGCGGTGAGTCACATAACCGGTCATGTCGGACTTGGTCAGGATAATATCAAATCGCTTCTCTTCACCGCTGATTTTCACCGTGTCTGAAAACGTGCTGTAGATCTCGTGAGTGCACTTGACAATATGTGTCCCCTGGGGGACATTCGACACACGATAGTGTCCGTCGCTGCCGCTGTACCCGACAACCTGTTCCACCTCGATGCGCGCTCCGGCAACGGGACCATCCACGTGGTGAGTCACAAATCCGGATATCGTTGACGAGGCCATGTAGATGTTAATGGTAGTATCACCGGCAATCGAGACAGCCGCCCGGTACATCAGGTAATGATCTTTGTGGGCGATAAGGGTGTGGGTGCCGCTTATGGCGCTGTCCAGTACATACCAGCCGTCGGCGCCGGTAGTGTCTGATATACCGGCACAGGTCACCGTCACTCCTGGCACCGGCTGCGTAGTGCCATTCAGATAAACGTAGCCGGTGAGATTCCCGTAGACGATAACCCTGGTCATATATATGTTGTAGGATGAGTTGCGCTCAACATAGAGGTCGATCTCGTGCGGGGAAAACCCCGGTTTAACTGCTTTCAGAGTATGAAGACCCTGCGGTACACCCCAGAACTGGTAGATGCCTGAATTGCCCACGACACAGGTCTGCCCGGCGCACGTGACCACCGTTCCGGGGATGGGAGTATAACTTGATATAATGCGCACGTAGCCGGACAAGTCGCCCTCTCGCACAATAGGATCATGCGGTTTGTCGCAGGTGAAAATTCCCAGCGAACAAAGGGCAATGATCGTCCACAATGAACCACGGCCACGCATCAACATCAGGTTTCCTTCCGCCAAATCAAGAACCCTACTACAATATAACGCGTCGGCCCTGTCTCTCGTTCAAAAAATGCACGTTTTCGATCGCTGTCGCGCCGGCGTTCACATGCGGCATGCCCGGTGTCACCGACAACATTTCGCTTGAAGATGGGCGCGATTTCCGTTTATTGCGGGGTAATTGGCCAAAGGCAACACGAATAGGCCCCTGAAGGGACACGTGAGCGAAGTAACGGTACAGAATTTCGATGAAAGCCGGACAAACGAACTGCTGGCCTTTCTCACTCGGTGGAGCGGCGATCATCCCGAATTGGGTGAGGGCGACATCATCCGGTGGCAGCAGTGTTATCGCTTCATGGCCCTGCACGAGGACCGGATAGTCGGATATATCGCGCAGATACCTCACCAGTTCAGGTACGGCGCCAGGAGCGGCCGTGAGGGTATCGAGCAGATCGGCTGGGCGGTGACACTGGTACTGGACATGAGTGATGACAAGGTACGAAAAAGCGCCGGAAGGGGTCTGCTGGCCCGATGCGAGCAGAACCCTCCCTGGCAATATGCCGGGGTGGGTATGGTGCCCGGGATTGAGAAAGCATACATCCGGCGCGGTCACGCCATTCGTACCGACTGCTCGCGGTGGTATGCCAGGTTCCTGCAACCGGAGAAGGCTTTGGCCTACGAAGACAAATCACTGATATACGCTCCAGCGATGCGTGCGGCCAACGTGCTGCTCAGAGCGTCACGGAAAGTAAGTCACGGGGTAATCCGCAAGATCGATCGCTTTAAGTTGGAGTGGGACGCCCAATGGGACGATCTCCTTTCCCGGCAGTATGAACTCTATGGCAAGAGAGACGCTGAGTACCTTAACTACAAATTGACTCAACCCAACCGTGACTACCATGTCTACACCCACTCCGACGGGGGTTACATCGTGTTTCGCCACGCCACTCATCGGGTCAAGGATATGAACCTTGTCAAGGTGTGCGACCTGGTCGGAACGCCACTTGCCAGGGCCGACCTTCTGACGTTAGCCGTGAAGTATACCTATGACGCGGGGGCCTATGGCGTGGTGGCGATGGGAGCGGCGTCTGATCGGCGAACATACTGGAAGGCCGGGCTGTATATCTCCCGGCGGTACCTGATAGCAATGTCGCCGACAATCAAGGCTAAAATGCACATTTCGTTTTTTGACTCGGACCTCGACAACTTGTGGTGATGTTAAGCGGCGGCTCATAGGGAGAGATTCCCGTCGGGAGAGACTCTTTGGAGAAGGCAGTCTATATTGTCATCGGCTGTGATACCGACCCGGACCGCGACTACTTCGTGAGCGACATACCGACCGGCAGCCTGAGCTGGCGTGGAATGCTCGAGGGAATCCCACGCGCGAAAGAGCAGCTTCACGGGCTGACCGACAGCGACGGAAAACCGCCGGCCTTTACCTGGTTGATTCGGGCGGATCACCAGATAAGACAGATACACGGCGCCTATGACTACATTCTGCAGAACCATACCGACTTCCTCCTGGAACTTGAGAAGAGCGGTGATGAACTTGGCTGGCATCCTCATTTCTGGCGCTGCATGAAGGACGGGAAAACATGGTACCAGGAGCACAAAGATCACCAGTGGCAGGTTGAAATGCTCAGGGAGGCTCACGCCGCCTATCAGGCCACCCTTCCCGGTCGACCGAGAACGGTGCGGATGGGTTGGGCCTATCACAACAACCGCACTTTGGCCACTCTCGACGAACTGGGTATCGAAGTTGAGATCAGCGCGCTTCCCGGTTTGAAGATTCGTCCCGGCAAGGGATCGGCGTCGATGTCAAATTATTACGACTGGTCGATCACTCCTTCCCGGCCGTACTACCCCTCAAGGGCCGACTACAGGCGTGAGCCGAAAGACAGCGAGGGGAGCTATGCGCTCCTGGAGGCGCCGAACACGGTGGCCGGTTCGTTTGTCTGGGGTCTGGTCAGCGGTGTAGCTCTCGCGCGAAAAATGAAGGACATCAGGCAGCTCGGTTACGCTCTGTCAAAACCGGCTTTCATATCGACCATCACGAGCAAGCCGGTCCTGTTCAAACCGATGCTGCGCCAGGTGAAGAAGGACCTGGCCCGTCGCGACAGCGTGTTCTACGTCACGCCGCTTCACCCGGACGAGCTCATTGACAACATGCATCCGGTGTATTCCCTGGAGCATATGAAAGCAAACCTGGGCGCAATCCTTGAACTGGCCGAGCACGTCGGCGCTAAGACCAGATACATTACCGGCAGCGAGATAAAGGACCATTTCCGAGCCTGATGAGGCGGGCGGAGGCATCATCAGTAAAACCGAGATATGAGCGTAAACGAGGAAAACAGAACGGACGTCGAGACTAAGAGATCGCCCTTGAAGAAGTATCTCGTCAGGGCAGTCAAGTTCCTGCTGGCCGCCACCGTGATCTACTTTGCCGGGCGGCAGTTGGTGAGCAACTGGGCCGAGGTGTCCGGGTATCAGTGGACCCTCGATCCGCTGATGTTGGTCCTGTCGGTGGCGCTCCACCTTCTGGCCTTTGCTCTTTTCTCGAAAGTCTGGTGCTTGTTGATACGTGCTTTCGGTTTCAACGTACCGCTGCGACACGGCTTCAAGATCGCCTACATTGCCAACCTGGGCCGCTACATTCCCGGGAAGTTCTGGCCCGTGATAGGAATGGTGTACCTGCTGAAGAAAATAAAGATTGACATGGAAACCGCCTTCGCCTCATGGGGGGTAGCCACACTTCTGGGCTTGCCACCCGCGTTCCTGGTGGGATTTGTCACCTTTTACTTTTTTCCTGACATGCTGTCTGGAATCTGGGGTGAAAATCTCGGTGTGGGGCCGCTCTTGGCTGTGATAGCCACCTTCGGCTTCTCCGGGCTTCTGGTGCTTGCTCCCGACCGAACAATGGCGCTGTTCAACTGGATAATCGGCCTCTTGAGAAGGCCACCGGTACGGTTCAAGCTCAGCAGAAAGATTGCCATGCAGGTCTACGGAGGATACCTCGTCTGTTGGATCTGCTATGGCCTTGCCTTTCATACTTTCATCAACGGCGTCATGGCAAAGCCGGGAATTCCATTGGCGGCAGGTATCGGCGCCTTTGTCACGGCCTATCTTATCGGCTACCTTTTTGTCTTTTCGCCCGGCGGCCTGGGGGCGCGGGAATGGGTGCTGATAACTGTCCTGACGCCGTTTCTCGGGCCGATAGCATCGGGACTGGCAGTGGCAGCACGGATATGGAACCTCGTGGTAGAACTAATAGCCTTCGCCATCGCCCTGGCGATCAAGCTGGATTCGCGAAAGGACTAAGCAGTGGCCAGGAAACGTAAACCAACCGCGCGCGCAGCTACGACGGCCCGCAAGAGGACGTTTGACCCGGAAACCTCGCCCTATTTTGGGCCGGCGGCGTTCGGAGTTCTGCTCGTGGCGATGGTAATCCTTTTTCACGAGTTCATTTTTTCCGACAACATTTTCTACAGTCCCGACATGATTCAGGCGGGCATTTTCTTTCGCTCATTCTATGTAGATTTCGTTCTTTCTCACGGCGCCGTGCCACAGTGGAATCCGTATATTTTCGGCGGTCTCCCGTTTGTTGAGGCTTTCCATGGTGATATCCTGTACCCGCTCTCCGTTCTGAAGTTCTTCGGCTCCCTCTTCCGTATGCTCAGCTACAATCTCCTTCTTCATATCTTCCTCTCGGGCGTGTTCGCGTATCTCTGTGCGCGGCAGTTCAAGCTGCCCCGGGTGGCCTCGCTGCTCTCGGGCATCTCGTACATGTTCGCCGGGTATATCGTCTCGCTGGTGGCCCCATGGCACGACGGGAAAATCTTCGTCACGTGCCTGTTTCCCCTGACGATCCTGTTTCTGGACCGGGGTTTCGAAAAAAAGCCGCTGCTCAATTTCTCCCTGCTGGGCGTAGCTATCGGCCTGATCATTCTGACCCCGCACCCGCAGATGGCCTACTTCTCGCTCTGGGCGGTGAGCCTCTACTCGTTGTTCAAGTTGATTGTCCTATACCGTGAGAAAAAGTCGCTGGCGGTTGTCTTTCGACCGGCGCTCTTGACCACATACGCCGTGATAATCGGGCTTTTGATCTCCGCCGTTCAGTTCTATCCCGGCTATTTCTACACCAGCAATTATTCCCCCCGTTCCGACTCGAAAAGGGGCTGGGACTGGGCCACGTCGTGGTCGCTGCACGAGGAAGAGGCGGCGTCCCTGGTGATACCCGAATTCGCGGGCACGACTACTTCCAAAGTCAGGACCTTCTACTGGGGGAAGAACGTCTTCAAGGACAACTCCGAGACGGTGGGCATCGTCGCTGTGTTTGCGGCCCTGATCGGTTTGTTTTTCAGCCGCCGACGCGAGGCGTACTTTTTGGGTGGGCTGGCCCTTTTCGCCCTTATTTATGCCTTGGGGGCAACGACACCGTTTTTCCGGTTGTTTTTCCACCTGGTGCCGATGGTCAAATCGTTGCGGGCGCCGTCGATGATAATGTTCCTGTTCTCGTTCTCGGTGGCCATGCTGGCGGGGATGGGGTTGCAGTTTGTGATGGACCGCGGACGCGATTTGAAGGGCGCTCAGGCCACAAGGTTCAGGTATCTTCTTTTCGGCGTGCCAGGACTGCTGGCACTCTTAGCGCTCGCGTTCAGCGCCTGGGGCAGGGGCATGATCGATCTGTGGACCTCCCTGTTTTTCGCGGAGGCCGGGACTATCGTCGTGCAACAGGGGCTGACCAAGTTGGACCTTGCCTACATGAACCTTCCCGCGATTCAATCCGGCGCCTGGCTGGCGTTTCTTTTCACCGGTCTGGCCGCTGCCTTCATATGGATGTATCAATCCCGCAAGGCGGGCGTATCCGTTCTGTTGCTGGTGTTGTTGATCCCGGTCGTGGACGGCATTCGTTTCAACAGGCGCTTTATCGACGTGGCTGACCCCAGGCCGTATTTGACGCCGAACGTGCTGTCCGAGTTCTTCAAGAAGGATACCGGCAAGTTCCGCGTACACAATTTCAGTCAGCACACCTCCACCAATCTTCCCTACCACGGCATCGAAGTCGTCGTGGGCTATCACGGCAACCAGCTCAAGTGGTATGACAAGCTTCTTGGCGGACCGTCGCTTGCCAACGAGGCCAACCCCCGACTCCTTAACCTGGTCGGCGCCAAGTACATAATCCTCCCGCCGAACCGGCAACCACCCGAGGGGTACTTTGGCGACAAACCGATTCCGTCCGTTCTCGATTTCGGTCAGGGCCACGTCCTGCTCAACCAGAATGCCTTTCCCCGGGTGTTCCTGGTGGATACCTGCCGCGTGTTTGAGGATGTGAAAGCGATCTATCCCGAGGTGCTAAGGGGGACCGACGATCTGAGGTGGCTGGTCTATCTGGAAGAAGAGCCCGGTATCGAGTTAGCGGCCGACAGCGTGAGTACCGATTCGGCCTGGATTATCCATTACGAGAACGATTCGATACTGGTCGGCCTTGACTGCCGCCGGAACCATATCCTGGTGATGACCGACAATTACTATGACGCCTGGCACGCCTTTGTCGACGGAGAACCGGCCAGGCTGCTTCGAGCATACGGCAGTTTCCGGGCGGTACCGGTTGTCGCCGGCGCAAAGCAGGTCTTGTTCAAGTACCGATCTCAGCGCTATGTCACAGGAAGACTTGCCTCCTGGCTCACCTGGATTTACGTGTTTGCGGTTGTTGGCTACTACGCGATCAGGGCCGGATCGGCCAGACGAGAGAAGGGCGTAATTTCTGCCCGGAAAGCAGATTAGAAGTACAGGCTCAGTTGGGGTGCCTGTTCCGGAGCGCCTCCTGCCGGAGCATCCCAAGTGCTTGATATACGGGCGATTTCCCCTTGACAGCCGGGGCTGATTGTCTATATTGGTTATGTACTAAGAGGAATTGCCAAACCTTGCACAGGGTTACCTGCCTTGCGCCACAGGGCCGGATCGAAGAACAAATGGCACAACTTGCAGTCCGCAGTAGCGTGATGAAGACTGTTATAGAGTTCTCGGGTCGCGGGCAAACGAGTATATCGTGCTCGCCAACATGGGAGATATGCTATGCCGTGCAAGGTAACCAGGTGCCGGATGGTATCGGCGACAATACAGACTATACTAAACAAAGTTAAGGAGAGAAGCATGCGTGTCAGATTCTTGCTTACGCTGGCGGCTTTTACCCTCATGTCCTTCGGTGTTGCCGGTGGGCAGAGCCTGTCATTGGACCACGTTGACGGTCTCAACTCATTCGGTGGACTTGAAACGGGTGTACCGGTCACGTTCCACCTGCGGGTGACCGGCGATGCAGATTCCCATGGGGGAATAACCAACGGGTTCAGGGTCTATTCCGAAACGGCTCAGTGGGGCACTACGGTTGGTGACACCACCGGAACTCTGGGTATGACCCAGTTCGATGGCGGTTTTTTCATTAACGAATTCAGCCTTGACGGAGCCGGCGCCGACACGGTCGGCTTTGCCGCTTTCAGGTTTGTCTACGTGGGCCTGCCGGCAGGTTTTGACGACGTAGCCTACACGATCCAGATAGGCCCGATAAGCGCCGCCTACGAGGGTGCCGTTATCTGTCTGGACTCCGCTTTCTTCCCTCCCACCGGAGTCTGGAAGTGGGCCGGGCCGGACGCATTTCCGGGCTGGGATGGTCCCCACTGCTTTACGGTCGGCGGCGGTCCGCCTCCGGCTGGGCCCGGCATCTCGCTTCACCATGTGGACGGTATGAACCTAAACGGCGAACTGCTTACCGGTGAGCCGGTGATTTTTCATCTCGGCGTGGCCAGTGGTGACCGATCTTACGACGGTATTACCAACGGCTTTAGGGTCTATTCCGAGACCGCTCAGTGGAGCACTATGGTTGGTGACACCACCGGAACCCTGGGTATGACCCAGTTCGACGGCGGCTTTTTCATCAACAATTTCAGCATCGACGGCGCCGACGCTGACACCGTCGGTTTTGCCGCCTTTGTGTTCCACAACGAGGGCATTCCGGCCGGATTCGACGACGTTGCCTACACTATCGAGATCGGCCCTATTGACGAGTCGGATGCCGGTGGCACTATCTGCCTGGACTCCGCCTACTTCCCGCCTTCCGGTGTGTGGAAATGGGCAGGCCAGGACGCTCTCTACGCTTTCCCGGACTGGGACGGCCCGCATTGTTTCTTAGTGGCTGAGGGCGGTCCCCCCGAACCGGGGGTTATCCATGTGCCTTCAGACTACCCGACCATTATCAGCGCCCTTAACGCGGCCACCGACGGTGATACAATTCTCGTGGGGCCGGGCGTTTACTCGGGCCCGCTGGATTTCGGCGGCAAGACGATAGTTCTTATCTCCGAAGAAGGCGCCGAGGCGACAAAAATCGTAGCCCCCGTTCCGTTTTACCCGATCCAATATCCTGAAATCGACACCCTGAACTCCGGTCGCTCGGGTGCGGATTTCCGTAATGCTTTCCAAGGCGGTTTCCCGAATGGCTTGATCGAAATCCCTTCCGGCAGCGGCCCCGGCACCTTGATTTCAGGATTCACCATCGACGGTAGCGACTACACGCGTGGCATTTACTGCCTGGGGTTGGGCGTTACGGTGTCGCACTGCATCGTGCAGAACTGCCGCGGTCCCTATGACGGTGGCGGGATGTTCTTCCAGCACTGTGCGCCGACCATCACTCACAACATTATCCGCGATAACTACACGCCCATTACCGGCGGCGGCATCTTCGTCCGGCTGGGCGATCTTTATTGCGGCGATGCTGTGGCGTCCTACAACGTGTGCTACAACAACAAGAGCGGCAACGGTCCGGCCATCTCATTCATTCAGGGCGGCAACGGCCTGATCACACACAACGTCTGTTATGACAACATCGCCGAAGGCACCTCCGAAATCCGCGGCGCCATCTGTTTCTATGCGCACAATGTCAGGGCCACCAACAACACCATGTATCACAACACGGCGGGACTTACCTACCATGCAAGCCAGAATTGCCAGATATTCAACAACATCATGAGCAGCAACATCGAGTTCGGTCTGCAAGCTCGCAGCTATGGTGGCCCCAACATAAATGTTATCCACGATTACAACAATGTCTGGAACACGCAGGGTCAGGACTACTTTGAGACCACGCCGGCGCCGCACGAAATCAGCGCCGATCCGATGTTCGGCCCGGAGTTCACGCTGCTTGCGAGCTCCCCGTGTATTGACGCCGGACATCCGGACCCGGTATACAACGATCCGGACGGCTCGCGAAACGACATGGGCGCCAAACCCTTTGAGGGTGAGGGCCAGGTAGTCATTCCGACCAACGAATGGATCAGTGTGTACTGTCACCATCCCATCTTCGAGGACATGGTCATGACACCCGGCGACGTCATCAGGGCCTACGATCCCGACGGTATTATCTGCGGTGAGGACGTTGTCAAGGGCGACGGTTCCTTCGGGTTCATGCCGATTTACCGCGACGATATCTACACTCGGCGAGACGAAGGGGCCGAGCCGGGCGACGTGATTTCATTCACGGTCAACGGGCAGTCGGCGGCTGCTGATCCGGCGATTGTCTGGACAAGCAACGGTGCCTCTTTTCCGGCGTGTTACTTCTTCAGTCAGCAGTGCTTGGACATCACGCTGAATGCGGGTTGGAACCTGATATCCTGGAATGTAGATTATGCCGACGAAGTAGCCCAGGCGATCGCGGAGATTGCCGACAGCGTTGACATTATCCTGAGCTTCCACCGGGGAGCCCTCGTCTACGATCCGCGACTGCCGGAGTTCTCGACTCTGGAAACCATGGACTACTATCACAGCTACTGGATCCGGATGGCATGTGACACCACCCTGGAGATCTGCGGTGGCCCCATCGACGTCGGCGAGAGCATCTTTATCTATTCGGGATGGAACATGGTCGGTTACTGGCCTGACGAAGTCTATACTGTCGAGGTCGGGTTTGAATCGATTCTTTACAATCTCCAGGTGGCGCTCGGGTACGAGAACGGCGGCCTTGCCTGGCTGCCCGGCCAGGGGGGGTTCAACACGCTCACCCATCTCAAACCGCTTCACGGCTACTGGGTGCGTTCCACTACCGATGACTACCTGGTCTATCCGGGATTTATTTCTCCGCCCGGCCGCGAGGCCCCGGCCAGGTCGGTGCCGCTGGCCGTTGCTCCCTCGCGCGCCTGGATGTCGTTGTATGGCCGTGGCATCACCCTCGACGGCGAGGAGTTGCCGGCGAATTCGACTGTTGAAGCGTACACCGAAGACGGCGTCCGCTGCGGTCAGGGACACTACCGTGACGGCCTGCTGAAATTCACTCCGGTCTACGGTTTCGACGATCTCGATGAAGCGACCTCAGCCTATCCGCGAGCGGGCGATCCGGTGGCGCTGTATGTCGACGGCGTTCGCACCTATCCCGACATCGTCTGGGCCGGTGACGGCAATCGTGTCGAACTCGGTGAGCGTTACAGCAGCAAGAACGGCCCCGATGGCCCGCTCCCCGAGGACTACACTCTGCACCAGAACTACCCCAACCCGTTCAACCCGGTTACGACTATCGGCTTCGCCCTGCCGACGGCTGGGCATGTCGAGTTGGTTGTCTATAACGTGTTGGGCCAGAGGGTAGCCACAGTTGTCGACGGCACTTGCGGAGCCGGTCACCACGAGGTGAGTTGGCACGGCGTTGATGACGGCGGCAGCCGGGTAACTTCCGGCATCTATTTCTACCGTCTCACTACTACCGACTACACCGAGACGAAGAAGATGATGCTTGTAAAATAGACGTGCTTGGGACGCTTATTTTGAAGGGGACAGGTCCACGCGACCTGTCCCCTTTTTGTTTTTCGTAGGTGGTAGTCGCTGGAGCCTCGGCGACCGACCGGTGACCCACAGTTCTGGTTGTGGGATCCTACCGTCCGTGTGCTCACCGTCATTCTCAAATTGATAATTTTCAGGAAAACAAGGAATTGAGGATTCTGTTGCTCTGCGATAGGCCATAAATCAGCCTCATAATCCCGTCACGTGGTATCAGTATTCAAGGCTACATTCGTCCGGAATGATGCTCTGCCCAATTGCAGCACAGATGTAGTCTCCATCATTTATTTGAGTTTGGCAAATGTCGATAAATGGATTGAGGTGGCAATTGGGGGGCATCTGATCTGATAATGAAGAAAGGGATAAATCATGTATTACATCGTCCTAGCAATCCTGGGATTGTTCTTCATCGTAGGTTTCTTTGTGGCTGTGTCGCGGCTGTATCATATAAGGAACTACCTGCAAGCGATCGATGTCACAACTGATCGCATCTATGTCGCGAGTAGTCTGATGTTATTGCAGCAAGTCGAAAATATTGATCGCGGCAGATGTCCGGCTTGCAATCGTGGAGTGGTCTTTGGACTACCAATCTGTCCGTTCTGCAAGCATAACCTGGACTGGTCAGAATGGGTTGTTGCCGATCGGAAAGAGAACGCGGCACAAGAGGAAAGCGTGGTATGATAGCTTTGGCATGTGTAGGAATCACTCCATAAGCGGAGGGATTTGTCCAATATCTTTAACCGTAATCCCCGCTCCAAACCTACGCGCCCAAACTCCGCAAGAGTAGATGCGCTGCCCGGAATCACCGTAGGTCGCCCCCCCCGGGTTTCGATATCAATCGGCCTCTTCTCTTGTGCGTGTGTGATCTTCTGATCTCACAGGTTCTATGGCATAATAAATAGTTTGCTATTTGGCCCGTTGCTATTATATTTCTGAATGTAAAAGCACTCTAACATTATTACTCCGATTACGTACGGGAGACAAACAAAATGAAAAAGAATGCTCAGCCTACCGCAATTCTTATTACCCTGGCTCTTTCCGTAATGGCGTTATCCGGCTGGACAGATACAGTTAGGGAAACTCAGCCCAGCGATAATATCACCACCCCTGCCAATCCCCAAAAACAGGACGGTCGAGAGATCAAGAAACTCGAATGGCATGCTCCCCCTGGCATTCTCCCCGGTCAACACGCCCAGTATCTGCAGTGGCATCCGCTTGAGGCTCCGACGTTCACAGCAGTCCTGACTGCCCGGAGTCGTCTCGATGCCGACATCTCCGTTCTGGTCGATGCGTCCTTGTATACGCAAATCACAACCAACCTGAACCAGTATATAACCGATATCGAGTCCGAAGGTTACACAGTGTTTGTGAGTACCGTATCAGGCGGTTCTCCCCAGGATATCAAGGATTGGGTGATAGACAGATACAATATGGGAAGTGAAGGTTTTGTCTTTGTCGGCGATATCACCGCCGCTTGGGCCGAGGTGTCCGGCTCCCAGTTCCCTTGCGATCTTTTCTATATGGACCTCGACGGCAACTGGCAGGATTACAATATCGATGGCATTTACGAGGTTCACACGGCCGGAACCGGCGACATGGCCCCGGAGGTCTACATCGGCAGGCTCTACGCGCATTCACTCTCCTATGATACCGAAGCCAACCTGGTAAACGACTACTTCACCAAAGCCCACGCCTATCGGTTCTATCAGCTAACACAACCCTGGCGTGGCCTGGAATACATTGATGAAGACTGGTACGACATGCCCGTCAATCTCGATCTGGTGTATGAGGACAGCGTGACCCGGTATGACTATGGTTACTACACAACCGGCACAGATTACCTTGACCAGATGGATCATGGCCGGCATTTTGTGACAGTCTGTGCCCACAGCTATTCCGGCGGTCACCACTTTGGGGCCCGCCCCACCGAATCGGCCGCTTATGCCCACGTCTACGTGTATAGTCCGACCACCCGCGCAGCCAAACTTCTTCTGGGTAGCAACGATGGCATCAGGACCTGGCTCAATGGCTCCCTTATATATTCCAACGACCGTTACGGCGGCTGGACGGAAGATGCTTACGAGGTTGCTGTCTCTCTACAAGCGGGCTGGAATAAACTGCTGTGCAAGGTCAGCCAGGGTGGTGGAGATTTTGGCTTCTCCGCCCGATTCACTGATCCAGCGTACGTGACGTTCTCCGATCTTGAGTACCAGATCAATGACCCGGCAAGTTACCCCGCGGAGGCAGAGTATATACGAAGTTGGCTGTTGAACGGCTTCCATGAAGATATCTCGGATAATTTTTGGTACTATCTCACCACCAATTATCTCGGCGTTTCCGAGAGCATGATCAATCCCGTCGATGGGGAAATAATGGGCGGCAATACCTGGACAACCTTCAATTCAGGCTATCCATATATTGATATGTCCGCCCACGACGCTCAAGACTTTGGCGTCTGCTACGCATTTGTGAGAGTATACTCGGCGACCGAGCAAACCTGTCAACTCTGGCTGGGTTATGATGATGGTGCCCGGGTCTGGCTCAACGGCGCCGTTGTGTTGTATGACAATGTTTATGGTGGCTTTGAGGCTGACATATCCAAGGTTGTCGTCACTTTGAATGCCGGCGAAAACCATCTGCTTGTGAAAGTATCCCAATGGCTTAGCTCTCACGGCTTTAGCGCCCGGTTCTGTCAGGCTGATGGCAGCCCGGTGAGCGGTCTGTCTTATGATCCGGCACCCACGCCTATTACGCACATCGGCAGTTGGTTGGTCAACGGACCTTATCTTAACCCGGATGTCGGTACTCGCCTGGTCACCGATTATCTTGAGGGAGAAGAGGTAATCACCCCTAGTGAGGGGGATACCGCTCCCCTGGGCACCTGGGAACGTGATCTGAGAGATGGACGTCCTTTTGATCTCGGCGCCTATTACGATGGCGAGGGTGACTGGGTGTATTCCGAGACTATCCAGGATCGCGATCCTCCGGTGTTGTTTTACAATCTTTTCTCGTGCGGACCAGGCCGTTTTACCGACGATGACTACCTGGCGGGCTCGTACATATTCAACACTACTAACGGTCTTATAACGATCGCATCCTCAAAAAGCGGCAGTATGCTCAATTTCCACGACTTCACCGGTCCCCTCTCCGAGGACAACAAAACTATCGGTCAGGCTCTGCTTGAGTGGTTTCAAGCCCAGGCTCCATTTGAACTTTGGGAACAGGAGTGGTACTATGGCATGGTGCTCAACGGTGACCCCACCCTGCAGTTGTTGTCCTGCGTCGATACCGACGGTGATGGTTTCGGCGATCCCGGCCACCCGGAGAACGATTGCCCGGATGACAATTGCCCCCAGGTGTACAATCCCGGTCAGGAAGACGCCGACGGCGATGGTATTGGCGATGTCTGCGATGAATGCACCGACACAGACGGCGATGGTTACGGCAATCCGGGGTATGCAGCCAACACTTGCCCCGATGACTGTAACGACGCCGACCCAGACGTTCACCCCGGTGCTACCGAGGTATGGTATGACGGAATTGACCAGGATTGTGACGGCCTGAATGACTTCGATGCGGACATGGACGGCTACGTTGACGAGGCTTACCCTGGCGAGGTCGGCGGTTCAGCGCCGGGTACAGGCGACTGTAACGATGCCGACCCGGACATTCATCCCGCTGCGACCGAGGTTTGGTATGACGGAGTTGACCAGGATTGTGACGGCCTGAATGACTTCGATGCGGATATGGACAGCTACGTTGATGAGGCTTACCCTGGCGAGGCTGGCGGTTCAGCGCCGGGTACTGGCGACTGTAACGATGCCGATCCGGAAGTTCACCCCGGTGCTACCGAACTCTGCGATGGGCTGGATAACGACTGCAGTGGTGGGAGCGATGAGCCGTTTGGCGACACAGACGTCGACGGTTGGGGCAACTCCTGCGACAACTGCCCTGAGGACTACAATCCGGGGCAGGATGATGGTGACGCCGACGGTGTTGGCGATGTTTGTGACAACTGCGTAGAAATCTCCAACCCTGGCCAGGAGGACGCGGACGGCGACGATGTGGGGGATGCCTGCGATCCCGTGTGCTGTGCCATCCGCGGAGACGTAGACCACAGCGGCGTCCTTCCGATCGACATCGCCGATTTGGTCTACTTAGTGGACTACATGTTCAACGAGGGACCCACTCCCGTGTGCTGGGGCGAAGGCGACGTGGACGGCAGTGGCGTTGAACCTATCGACATAGCCGATTTGGTCTATTTAGTGGACTACATGTTCAACTCCGGCCCCGAACCGCCGCCGTGCACCTAAGTCACTGCTGATCCACGCACGATTTGCCGGCCGTACCCGGCGGCGGGTGACTCCCACCGGCAGCTACGCCAAGATCAGTTTTGCCCATATGTCTGCCCGTACGCCAAGTGCGCCCACATGTCGGCGGACTCCTCGTCCTGCCCCCGTGAGCACAGTCCACTCGGAACCTTCCCAGGATACGGCTGTGTGTATGCCGGGAGTGTTGACAATTCCCGCCAAAAGCGTACCTTGCCCTGATATGAGCAATACCGCAAGCCATACCCGGGCAGAGAAGCTGCTTCTTGAGGCCGGTCGGGCTTTCAACTCGACTCTCGAATACGAAGAGCTGATCGAGCGCGTACTCCGTCTTGTTGTCGCGGCCGCGGGATCGCAGGCGGCTCTGGTCTTTCGCGTCGATCACGAACGCACCGACATGAATATCAGGTTTATGAACTGCGTCGACTGTCGGGTTAAAGTGTTTCGTCGCGAACTGGGGCAGGGGGTGATCGGCTGGGTGGCCGAATACAGAGAACCGGTGATAATCAATGACGCTGCCGGCGACCCGAAAGTGGATCAAGAGATCGGCCGCCTCGGAGGCATATCTATGAAATCGCTGATCTCGGTGCCGCTTATCGGCAAGGGGCAGATGATCGGGGTCATTGAGGCCATAAACAAGCTCGACGGGGAGTTCGACGAAACCGATCTTGATGTCCTCATCGGACTGGCCAACCAGATTGCCGTGGCCATCGATAACGCTCACCTGTACCGGGTCGTGAAACGCGAGGCCCTGGAAAAGCATCTTCTGTATGAGATCGGTAAAAAGCTGTCCGGCTCTCTGCGTCTTGACGAAGTCCTTCGTGAGATTCTCGATTCCCTCAAGAAGGCCGTTGATTTCGACAGTGCCGGGATCTACCTGGTTGATTCCGATACCAGGCAGATCGAGTCAGTCTTGACGGTCGGGTACGATCCTGATGATGAAGCTACTCAGAACCTCATGATCGGAGAGGGTCTTATCGGAACTGTGGCCCAGGAGGGGGAAGCGGTCATCGTGCCGGATGTTACCGCCGACCGGCGCTACATCAAGAGTCGCCCGACCACCAGAAGTGAGATCGTGGCGCCGATCAAGCTCGATGACAAATCCATAGGCGTCATCAACCTGGAGTCGGACCGCTTCGACGCTTTTGACCACCATGCCCGTTCGCTGATGTCGGCTTTCGCGTCCCAGGCGGCGATATCAATCGAACGCGCGCGCCTTCACGAGCAACTGATCGCCGGCCAGAAACTTGTGGAGCAGTTGAGCATCGCGCGGGAGATTCAGCGTAGTTTTCTTCCCGGCCGTACGCCGGACATACCTGGCTACGACCTGGCTGGGCGTAACGTCCCATCCTTTCAGGTCGGGGGAGACTACTACGATTTCATTGATATTGTCGAGGGCCAGACCGGTATTGCCATCGGCGATGTCTCCGGCAAGGGAATTGCGGCGGCGCTTATTATGGCGTCCTTCCGAGCTTCCCTGATTGCCGAGATTCGGAACAACTACTCCATCCGGACTATCTGTCGCAAGGTCAACAATCTGCTTTGCGAATCCGTTCGCCCGGGCAGTTTTGTTACGGCCCTCTATGGTGTTCTCGATTCCAGGAACCACGTGCTTACCTTCTCCAACTGCGGGCACGATCAGCCCATCCTTCTTCGCTCCGACGACCGGGTAGAATACCTCAAAGAGGGTGGGCCGCTCTTGGGCGTGACACCGAATGTCGACTACGAGGAACGCCCCGTCTACCTGAACCGGGGCGAGGTGGTTCTTCTCTACACGGACGGCGTCAGCGAGGCGTTCAACAGCGCCGACGAGGCTTTCGGCAGGGAGCGGCTGATCCAGGTTCTACGCGACAACCGCCGGGAAACGTCGCAGGGGATTTCGGAGGCGATTTTCAAGGCCGTCAAGGAGTACGCCTCACGGCGCTACGTTTTTGACGATCTGACCATGATTGTGCTCAAACGGCTCGAGTAGAGATTTCCCTTTCCTGTTGCTCCGCTCTGTGTTATTTTCCGTATAAGATATGCGTCAACAAGATATCTGGAGGATTCCGATGAGAAAGTTAATCCCGTTCATCATGGTACTCTTCTTCGCCCTCTGCCTGGCCTGCGGTGATGATGACGGTACCGACAGCAACGGCGAACCGACCCTGACGTCCGTGAACGCCGACACTACGGTCGGTGCGCCGCCGTTCGTATCGGCCAACGACGCCGTCTGGAACCAGGTGACACCTACCGCTCTCAATGTGGCCAAGAATATCGGCCCGCCAGCCAAAGGCGCAGGCTTCGCCGATTCGCTCTCGTTTCAGGCTATCAAGACGGATTCCATGCTCTACATTCGCGTCGTATGGAACGATGCCGACCAAACTCTCTGGCGCGATCACTGGTCGCTCTACGATACCGTGAATTTCAACTGGACCCGGAATGTGGACGGCTTCGACGAGGATCAGCTCTTTGTGATGTTCGAGGGCGCTCCCGGCGGAGGCTGGGATACTTGGAACTGGCGCTCACTCACGACTGGGCAGGCAGACCGCGCCGAGGGCATAACCTACGATGGCGGCGCCATAACGCTGGACACAGGTATCAACGTGATCGCCAGCGAGAACAAACCGGATGCCGGCACCCGTCCTCCATGGATACACAAGGACATGTCGGCTTTTGACGGGTGGGTTCTTTACAAAGAGGACCGTATATCATCCTCCAATTGGATGCAGGACCCCGACTGGGACAGCGGCATGACCGTCCCCGGCTGGTACATCGATACTGCTATCAGTTCGTGGACGGCCGGCCCGCAGAGTCGATGGGATATCACAGCCCTTTACGCACACAGTGCCGGCGAGTACACGGTGGTGCTGGCGCGACCTCTGACCAGTTTCGGGGAAGATCTGGATATGTCGACGCTGGAGCGCGTCAAAGTGAAAATCGGTGTTTTCGACAACCAGGTCAGTTTCACAACGGGCGGCACCTACCGCGCTTTCACCGAGCCATTCTGGCTGGTTCTTTAGCTGGTCATGTTGTTCCTACGCTCCGCGTGGGAACGGGTACGGGCACAACGGGCACAATGTGCCTATTTTGGACGCTCTGCGTCCGCAACTCCCTGAGAGCGCAGAGTTCTGTCGGGACCCCTGTGGGCCTGACACCGGCTGTCGAAACCGCGGGGGTTTCGACCTACAACTACAACTGAGAGCGCAAAGCGTCCCGCTGGCAGCAGCCCGACGCAGAGCGTCCGTACGAGGCGAAATCATTGCGGAGCGCATGATGTAACGCGTTTTACACCAATTCGCCCTGAAGCACTGTCACGGCATTACCCCCCAGGCGCACCCGGTCACCCTCGACGGTGACGCGTATTGCACCTCCGCGCGCTGAGGCCTGATAAGCACGGAACTCGCTCCTGTTCAGTCGCCGCTGCCAGTATGGACCCAGACAGCAGTGTGCAAAACCTGTCACCGGGTCTTCATCTATTCCCACCCCCGGCGCAAAGAAGCGTGACACGATATCGAATCCAGGCGTTAAAGCCTGACTCGTGATGATCACCGGTCGAGGGTCCGCCTGCGACAGTGCGGAGAAATCTGGTTTCACTTTGCGGACCGTGGTCTCCGAATCTACCTCAATGAGGTAATGCGTAGCACCCTGACTGGCGTTAGTGGGAATCACCCCCAACGCTTCCACGATACCGGGCAACGCGACGACATCCTCTGTGACCTGTGCGGGTAGATCAAGTTCAATGATCCCGTCCTTCTTATCAGCCGTCAGCAGCCCGCTTTTCGTCATGAAACGGGCCTGTCGACCCGACGGCAAGAATTCCTCCTCCCAGAGAACATGGGCGCCGGCGAGAGTAGCATGGCCGCAGAGATCGACCTCGGTCACCGGGGTGAACCAGCGCAACTGATAGTAGTCACCATTGCGGTACAGAAACGCAGTCTCGGAAAGATTCATCTCCCGAGCAACCGCTTGCATCCAGAGCTCGTCGGCCGGTTTTTTCATAACACACACAGCAGCCGGGTTCCCCGAAAACGGTTTGTCTGTAAAGGAATCAACTTGAACAATTCTCTGTCCCATTTCTCACCTCTCCTGCACCGGTTATCTGCAGCTATGATTGAGGCAAAAGCTCAACACCCCGGCATCCTTCTTTGGTCACTAATAGCGCTTCGCTTAGGCATTGCACAAGAAAAAACGACGGTCTAGCTCACAGTGACATGATAACCATCGTGCGCGTCGGGAGAAGGACCGACAACGCCGGTCGAGACCGCGGGGGTTCCGACCTACGAAAACTCCCCGGTGGTTGCTCATCCTATTGCCCGCTCCCAAACGACCGCAGGAACTCCTCCTTAAGGTACAAGTGCATCAGGTGGTCCGCATCGGAGGTGTCAACCGGTTGCAGGAACTTGAAGGGGTCGTCGTGCTTATTTGACAGTATGGAATGGCACAGGGCGCAGTCGTCGGAGACACTGTTCCCGGCGTTGTCGACCAGTTGGGAGTTGTGACAGCGGAAGCAACCGCCATCGCCGACGTGACCGATATGGCCGGCGTAAGCACCCCAGCTGATGTTCATCTCGGGATGTACATTGCGGGCAAAGATGCTCTGGAGAACGGTAACTGCGGAATCAATCAGTCTCGCTTCGCTAACGGCCAACAGAGGGTAGTTGCGCTGGTAGAAACTATGCAGGTGGTTCGAGATTCCATCCAGGGCAGCCTGCTTGTCGGCATAGTTTCCGGAAATTGCACGAAGGGCTTCCCGTTTGAGAAACGGCAGAAATCGGTCAAGGATGCTTCGCTGGATGCGGTCGTCGATGGCCGGCTCAGGGTTCTCATATATATGGGTAACACGGTTGTGACAATCGACACAATCCATCGTCCGGACAGATGAAGCCTGGTTTTCCGACGCGGCCGGTTCCCTTGATACGTAGCGGTGGTAACTCCCGTCAGACCGACGCACTTCCGCCCAGGTAATCTTTTCGCGCTCATCGTCGAGGGAGGAATACCGAATCTCGTTTTCTTCAGCTATGTGCCAGTGGATGCCGGCCCTGGAACCCGGTGAACCGGCCTCAACCTTCTGGTTGAGCGTCGTGTACAGCGGGGTCGAGGCTGAGTCACGCTGGTACTGTGCTATCGTCTTTAACCTGGTACCGTAGAACTTGTCAGGCCAGTGGCACTTCTCACACGTTTCGCGGGCCGGTCGCAACTGGTGCACGGGGGTGGGGATCGGGCGCTCAAGTATGTCAAATGTAACCGATATTACCTGCCAGAGCCCATTCAGCTTGCTGTCGACGAGCGCCTCAACTCCCTCGCCCACGTGGCACTGCACGCACGTCACACGGGCGTGCGGAGACTGCTGGTAGGTCACCCACTCGGGATTCATCACGCTGTGACAGGCCGTCCCGCAGAACACCGGTTCATCCATGAAGGTGAGCATCTGCTTGTTGACGGCCAGTATGAAAACCACCGTGACCGCTGTCAGCAGCACGACGGCTCGCGACAACCGTGACCCGAGAAAGCCGCTCGGGGCAGTGTCTTGCGGGAAGCGTTCTGCAATCAGCACGCCCATGGGTTTCCCGGTCTTCCTTTTAATCCTCCACCAGCCGACAGGAATTAGAATTAATCCCATTGCAAATAGAGCCGGAAACAGCAGGTACGTTACGAGCCCTACGTAAGCATCGGTGATTATCCCAAGTATTCGCGCCAACCCCAGAATAACCAGGCAAACAAACGATGAGATGGTCAGAATCACACCCAGTCCGGCGGTGGGGCAGACTGAGACACCCCGAATAAAGTTGAGGTATCTTGCCGGCAAGACAACCTCCTATTCCTGTCCGAACAGATCCTTGTAGATCTCCTGCATTTCGCCTGAGCGAATCTTCTCCTTCAATTCTCCAGTCGGAGTAGACATCCACGAGTGCATAGGATCGTCTTTGATCAACTTGTCTATGTACGCATTCAATTCAGGATCATTGAACTCGCGCGCTTCGGGCAACATCTTGAAGTAGAAATGCTGAGCTATGTCGTAGATGCCGTGCCACCATGTATAATCCGGCCCCATCATGGCAGCGCCGTGCCTGGCCCGTCGGCCTTCGTGATGCCACAACTCCCAGTAGGTCCACTCAATCTTGTTGCCGAATGAGGCCGGGGTTTCCAGAAGCTCGCGCTCCTTGACGATCTCCATGATCTCCCCGGCGGGTATGGTGAACTTCTCGTTGTAGAGCTTCACCAGGGCGTCAAACTGGTAATAGTGGCCGTCGGCAAAGCTGCTGCTGTGACAGGTAACACACACGGTCTTCATGTCGGCTCGTTTCGCCTGCCAATTGTCCTGGTGCTTTGAGACAGGGGGGCGAAGGGTCCAGCTTATCCGCTCACCAACGTCATGAGTCGAGGCCGTTGCCGCAGTGGCCGTCATATGGCAGGTAGCGCACGTAGGCGCCTCGAAGTAGTCAACTCCCACGACCCACCAGTCCGAATCGATGTTCATCTCGTCCAGGTGAGTGTAGTAGGCATTGCCGTGTTTGGACTCTTCGTAGACCTCCTTCTGGGGATGATCCGGTCCAAGGTGACACTTCGAGCAGGCCTCTGGCTTTCTGGCCTGAGCGACTGAAAACGAGTGCCGGGTATGGCAGGCAGTGCACGAACCCCTGGAGCCGTCAGGATTGAGTCGCCCGATACCGGAGTTCGGCCAGGTTTTCTTCGACAGCTTGTTGGGTGAGCCGGGGTCGATCTCCATTTTCGCTCCGTGGCAGCTTTCGCACCCCGTTATGGCAGCCGGTCGGCCGCCTGCCACATGGGCCAGGTAGGCATCCTGGGACTCAAGTATCTGACCGGCGGTGGCGTGGTGCGAATTTTCCACTTCTGCTGTGTTCTTTTGATGGCACGCCCCGCAATCCCTGGGCGTTACCACCGTGGCGATAAGGGCGCCTTCGTGCATGAACCCGTCCTTGTCGCTCTTCTGTGCACCATGGCAGTTAATACATGTGACCTTGTGCACGGCGTGCTGGGACATGAACCACTGCTGGTAGAGCCCAAGCGATTTCTCCTTGTGACAGGTCATGCACTTGCCCGCAACCTGGGCGTCCGTTGATGCCGGGCCGGCATAGACAAGCAGCACAAACGCCGACATCAAGAACGCTTTACCCAGTAATCGTATCATTATGCAGCTCCTGCATCTAGGCTATGATGTTTGCTTGAATACTCCTGCCATATAAACGAGCATCTAAAACACTCGATCAACAAGAAAATCGTGCCCTTTTGAGAGAGGGTGTTCATCATGTATACCTTCGCCCGGCGCCTCACAGGACGGGAGTACCGCGCGCAGCGCGAAAAACCGGCTGCACCGGTGTCGAGACCGCGGGGGGGCTCGACCTACGAGAACTTCTCAACTGACGGTGAACTCTTGTAGGTCAGGATAGCTGTCGGTCCCGGGAAGGGAACAGGAAAGGCTCAGTGGATCTGATCCAGGCGGTTCAGGTCGATATTGTACTGCTTGATCTTGAGGCGCAGGGTCGACTCGGGGATGCTCAGCAGCGCCGCCGCGTGTTTCTTGACACCGTTCCTTTCCCTGAGCGCCCGAACGATGAACACCTTTTCGTGATCGGCGAGGTAATCGTAGAGACCATAGCTCTGGTCGAAATCGACCTGACCTGTAGCCGACGGAATGGTAAGACCGCTGCCGTTTCCGTCGCTGTGGCTGTCGCCGGTCGCCGCGATAAGTTTGCGGGAGACGATCTCCGGTATGATTTCATTCTCGTCCCCAGCCAGCAGCACCAGCTTCTTGATTTCGTTATCGAGCTCGCGCACGTTGCCCGGCCAGTCAAAGGCCACCAGCAGCTTCATCGCCTCCGGGCTGACCGTCTTGCCGGTGCCTTCGAGGAAATGGTTGACCAGGAGGGGGATATCTTCACGGCGCTCGCACAACGGCGGCAGCCGGAAGGTCATAGCCGACAGCCGGTAGTAGAGATCCTGGCGGAACAACCCGCTGTTCATCTGCTCCTTGAGGTTCCTATTGGTCGCTGAAATGATCCTAACATCCACTTTGCGGGCCGCCGTCTCGCCGAGGCGCAGGATTTCCTTCTCTTCCAAAATCCGCAATACTTTGGCCTGGATGCTCAAGGGCATGTCGGCGATTTCGTCCAGGAAGAATGTGCCGCCGTCGGCTTCCTCAAAAAGCCCTGGCTTGTCCCTGTCCGCGCCGGTGAAGGCGCCCCGTTTGTATCCGAACAGCTCGGACTCAAGGAGCGACTCGGGGAGGGCGGCGCAGTTGACGGTAATAAACCGCTTCTCCCGGCGGCAGGAGTTGTAGTGAATGGCCCGCGCCAGCAGATCCTTGCCGCTCCCGGTGTCGCCCTCGATGGAAATGGAGATATTGGAATCGACCACCTGCCTCACCTGGGCCAGCATCTGCAGCATCTCGGCGTTGCGCGTGACGATATTCGGGAAGGCCGCTTCCCGCATGAGCTGGCTCTTTAGTCGACGGTTGTCCTCCAGTAACTTGTTCTTCTGAATCTCGGTCCATTTGAAGGCGATGAGATCGGAAAAGCCGACGGCGAAATTGAGCCCGGTCTGGTCAAACGGGTTGAGGCCGTTGTCTTCGGAGAGCCGATCCACGTAAAGATAGCTGACAGATCCTTCACCGGTATTGAACGGTATCACCATAACACTGCTGACGATCTCCACTTGGTCGCGAAAGAGTCCATTGATGAACGGGTCGCGACGGCAGTCGAGAACAAGCGTGGGGCGAACGGGCGACACTTCCTCGCCCAGAAGGTTATCGAAACTCTCTGCGAACCGCCGCGCCTGATCGGATTCAAGCGGAAACGAGGCTATTACCCGATCGCCGTCAGAATCCGGCACATAGATGATCGCCCGATCCCCGGCGGTCCTCTGGAGGAGAACCTGCAGGATGGTATCCATGGCGCTCGATTTCAAGTCGGAGTACTCAGCGGGCGTGACCATGTTGCCGAAGATCTTGAATTCATTTTCCTCGGAGAGCGAAAGCGCGACAGCCTGCTCTGAAAGCGAGCGCAGGAATTTGGAGACGGCCCGAACCTTTACGTTGGCTTCAAGCGCCAGAAAGCCTTTCTCGGCCCGACTCAGTTTCTTGAAACCGTTGGCCAGATCACCCCGCTGGCAGGCGTGAACACCGGCTCTGAAATCCGACTCGTGCATCCAGTAGGGCAGCTTGAGCTTTCTGAAAAGACGGTACGCTTCTTCCAGGACGGCGCGAACACTGTCCCCGTTGTCCGGTTGCACCGCCACACCGATCTCCGCCGCGACCAGGAGCGTTTTGGCTAACTCGTATGGATCGCCAACCTCCCTGAGGACTTCAATCGCCTGGAGGATGTGCTCGAGGGCGGATTCGAGGTCATCCCTGGCAAGGAAAACGCGCGCAATGACGCCTCGGGAAAGCCCGGCCTCCAGTTTCTCTCCCAGGGTCAGGGAAAGATCGAGGGACTTCTGGGCGTACTTCATGGCTTCGTCAAAGTTGTCCAGAGCCAGTTCCACCTCGGCCAGCCGTCGACCGGACTGCGACACCAGCGCGGATGCCGGAGCCAGCAGCATCCCTCGGTGATAGGCCTCGTTCAGAATGGCCTTGGCTTTGAAAATGTCGCCCTTTTCAAACGCTAACTCTCCGGCGTACTCGAGATAGATAACGCGCTCCCGCTTCAGATCGAGGCGACTCACGATGTCCAGAGCGTTGTCAAGGCTGCGCTGGGCCACCGCGAACTCGCGGCGCCTGAGCTGCAGCAGCCCGAGAGAGAGCAGGTTCATGGCCTCGGAGATCTCGGAGTGATTGTCATGGTTGTGTTTTATCGCCGTGGTGAGGTCCTTCTCGGCCTGCGTCCAGCGGCCGGTGCGTATCCTGGTCCGGCCGAGGTTACCGGTCAACTGGGCGACGTGACGAGGGTTGTCCGCAACCATCTCCACGGCATCATTGAGGAAGTTCTCGGCGGTCGCATAACGGCACCGGATATAAGCGACACCGGCTAACTGGTTCATGGAGTCGACCTGACCCGGTACGTCCGAGGCCCGGCGATAGGCCGCGAGTGCGTCACGCGCCCTGATCTCGGCGTTCTTCATGTCGCCAAGGGCATAGTAGGCCTTGGACAGGACCAATTGAACCCGGCCATAGCGACGATTCAGGGGGTAACCGGCAAGTATCTTAGCTGCGCTGAGGCCGCACTCAACGGCCCGGCGATAGTCGCCCTTGTAGAAGGAGCCGTCCGCAACCAGTAACTGATAAAGACCCAACTCGTGAGGTTGCGATTCAAACTGCTTTTCCTCTAACTGCTGTAGTTCCTCAAGAGCAAGGCGATACTTCCTCTGCCGGAATTGCTCCTCTATCGCCAGCAGACGCTTGTCAAAAATGATCTTCGGTGAGGAAAGATGCATTTTCCTAATAACCCTATGCGGTTTCGATCTTGCTCAGTCGCTCTTCCTTAGCGCGCGGCCGATTGCCCGGCCGAACTCTCTGTCTTGTCTTTTGCAGATCCGGAAAGAGCGTCATAGTAACTGGCGACGTGCCTGATCACCTGGTAGGAAAGGTAGTTCATCCAGTTCGTGAACCAATCAGGCAGCCAGTTGCTCTCTTCGCCCCCCGTGATCATCAGAAGAGAATCGTTGTCTTGAACAACGGTAGTGTCCGGATTGCTTCCTTCACCGCCGGAACCACCGCCGTCTCCGTCAACATCCCATGGATCCTCAACCGAAAAGACCGGGGCAGAGATAAAACATACGAAAATCAGCGACAGCAGCATGATGGCCGCGAATAACCTTGAGCCTTTCATCTGCCATGCCTCCTACATTGTATGCCTGCCGTTACTCAAGACGGCAGGTCAGCCACAGGTTTTGCGTATCAAGGGCAAAAAACGCATACTTTGCCACTCTCATAGTACGGAAACCCTATTCAATTGTCAAGTAATATGTTACGCTGCGCAGTTTCTGCGCCAACCGCCGGAAGCTTTAGTCTGTTAGTGATTTATTGACATCTGTATAACTAAGGCAATACATTATGAGTGTCCTGAAAGGAGGATGCTCATATGCGACCCTTTGGATCTCCCAAGCAACTGGAGAAGCGCAGACGCAAGGCCATGAATCTCATGGACGGTGGATTGTCGCTCAATGAAGTCGCCCGCCGAATCGGGTGCAATGCCAGTTCTGTCATGCGGTGGCGCGACGAGCGCCGGAAACACGGGGACGAGGGTCTGAACCCCAAACCCGTTCCAGGACGTCCCACGAAACTGACCACGCGACAGAAAAAGCGACTTGTCTCCCTCCTTCTCAAAGGCGCGATGGCAAACGGTTACCATACCGAACTGTGGACTACCGCTCGCATCGCCCAGCTTATCGAACGCACCTTTGGCGTCTCTTACCATCGCGACCACATCGGGCGATTCATGGCGACTCTTGGTTGGAGCTGCCAAAAACCCGACCGCCGCGCTCTGCAACGAGACGAGCAAGCCATCGAGGAGTGGAAACGCAAGAGGTGGCCGCAGATAAAAAAAACGCTACGCGGCTGGGCGCCCATATTGTATTCATGGACGAATCCGGTTTCCTCTTGATTCCTCCCGTTCGAAAAACATGGGCTCCCCGTGGCCAGACGCCGCATCTCTACCATTATCATCTTCGCCACCGCATCTCGGTCATATCAGGCCTCTCTATCAGCTCCCAACGCAACCGGCTCGGTCTCTACTACGCTCTGCACGACAAGAACATCCAGCACGCCGAGGTCTGTAAGTTCCTGCGCCACCTGCTTACACATCTTCGGGGTCCGGTCATTGTTATCTGGGACAACGCTCGGATACACAAAGGCGAGGCGATACGGGATATGTGTCGACGTTTCCCTCGCCTTCGTCTCGAACCACTCCCTCCGTATGCTCCGGAACTCAACCCGGATGAAGGGGTTTGGTCGCAGGCGAAAAGCAGCCTGGCCAACGGGCGTCCTGACACGATTGACCAGTTGTGGTTACACCTCGTTGACTCATTGGAAGATATCGGCTCTTTCCAAAGGAACCTGCGGGCATGCGTTCATCAGTCTGATCTTCCCCGTTTTTGACGTGACTATTGCATTACTTGTACAGAAGACTATAAGTCTGACCGAGGTCGGGGTTCAAACTAGCGATGAATGTCGGGAATCGAGGAATATCAGTCAATACTCCGCAGGAGTTCGTCTATCGCATCGGTGACCATATCGACCGTTATTTCCGTCATGCAGCGCATGTGTCCCTCGCCTTTCAGCGGACAGACGTTCTTCACGCAACTGATGCAGTCAAGATGGTCGAGGTATATGAGTTGTTTTCGCGGTGAGAGGGGCGACGTCTCTTTTGGCTGATCGGCTCCGGAGAGTACCACCAGCGGGATACCAACTGCGGCCGCAAGATGGGCTGGTCCGGAGTCGTTTCCCACGAAGAACCGGGCGCGGGAGATCACAGCCGCCGACTCGCGCAGGCCGGTTTTTCCGGCCAGGTTGGTCACGTCCCCGGACCCTGCCGAAGATACAACCGTGTCTCCGTCACGCGCGTCGTCCGACGAGCCGACGAGAACCACCTTGAGGCCATAAGACGAGATCAAGCGTTTGGCCAAATCAGTATACCTGGGAAGTCCCCATCGTCTTGATTCAGCCACGGCCCGCACGGCCAGAACAGAATACGGCTCGCTTTTTCCGACGCCGAAACGGGAGAGAATATCTTCCGCACCGGCGGTGTCCTGTTCGTTCAGGAACAGCTTGGGGCGAACGAATTCCGGGTCCGCACCGGCCGCCCGACGCAGCAGATTGAAGTAGGTTTCACTGCGGTGGGTGGAACTGAGCGGGGTTGGAAGGGGAAGCGGTTTGCTAAGCAGTAACCGTCGGCCATCGCTTATGTAGCCTATCCGTTTCTTGATTCCCGCCAGTTTGAACCCGGCGGCAGCACCGAAGGAGGGCGGGAGAATATAACCCAGATCAAAGGCGTGCGGCGCGATGATATCCCTTATCTTGATGACTCCGATAAGGCCGTGGACGTGCGCGGCCGGTATCGCCAGAATGCGGTCGATTGCGGGGTTAAGCTCATACAGGACAGTGAGATGATCGGGCGCCATGACGGTGACCGTTGACCCGGGGTAGGCCTCCCGCGTTTCGTTAATCATGGGTAACGCCATCAAGCAGTCACCCAGGTGATTGGGAGTTCGAATGAGAACCTTGTCAGCCATCAATCAGCGTATCTGCATTCCAGGTCAACCTTGCAGTTGAAATAGCCCTTCAACTCCTCAAGGTAGTTGTTCCTGACTTCGTAGTAAGAAACCCTGCTCTCAAGGAAGGTCAACATAGAAATCTGCCCATCGTCCAGGCGTGACCGTGCGATATCAAGCCGACTCGCGGCCAGTCCGATCTGCTTTCTCAGCACCTCCAGCTTGCGATAGCTTACATTGTGCTGGTTGATGAGGTTGGCCACTTCCGCTCGCGCCGATTTCTCCTCGTTGTCATACTTCAGCCGGGCTTGCTCGGCGGAGAGGCGGGAGGCTCTGGCCGACGCGCCGGAGGCCCCACCATCCCACAGAGGGTATGACAACTCGAGCTTCACGCCCCAGCTGTCTGTCCTGAGATCTTCGCTAAGGCCGGCATCTTCCACTCTGCCGCGCACAGGGTTGTAGTTGGCGGAAATAGTGCCGGACAGTCCGCATGACGAGGCCGTGTAGTCAGCCTGGCGTTTGGTCTTCTCATACTCGTGGCGGGCTCTCACGATCGAGATGCTCTCTCTCCAGCGGTCAGCCAGCCGCTGTTGTTCCTGCAGGCTTAGCGACAGGCCGAACTCCGGAACCTCGGGAGTGACCGGTTCAGTGGCGTCAATATCCAGCAAACCCATCAGCAGACGCTTCTGCTCGGCAGCGTCGCTGTCGGCCTCGAATTGCGCCAGTTCCGCATCAAGACGCGCCGAGGCCGACTCCAGCCAATCCTCGTCAGAAATCACGCCGTCCTGGAGCTTGGCGGAGTCAACCGCCCCCTTGAGACAGGCTGCCTCGTACTGATCGTGAGCTATGTCGGACTGGAGCGCCGCCTGCAGCACTCCAAAATAACATTCGATAACTTCCCCCTGAAGAGCGGCGGACTCTTCCACGCGGGTCAACCGGGCGATATCCAGATCATCCCCCTTGTTGGCCAGTTCGAACTTGGGATCGGACGGTTTGAGTATGGGCTGGGTGAAAGCGACATTGAAACGGCCCAACCGGCTGAATTCATCGACGGGATTTCCTACTCGATCGGGATGCTCCCGGTCCTGGCGTGTCAGGTCGGCCCTCACCGTGAGGTCACCGCCTGTGATGAGGTTCTGGTTCAACGTGATGTCGGCGTCGAAATCCAGGTACGGTTCGCTCACGGCGCCCTTTTCGTCCGTTCCAGGCAGATAGCCCCAACGCTCGGAAACGCCGTAAGACGGAAGGGAGCTGTTGATCGATATCTCCGGCAGGTAAAAGTTGATCTTCTCGGCGAAGTAGGTCTCTTCGGCCACCTCGAGATTCCCCCTGATAATCTCTCCACGACCGGTGCGATTCAGGGCGATGTCCAGCGCCTCCTCAAGAGTCAACTCCCGTGCCGTGACCGGGACGGAAAGGCATACCGACAACAGCACTACTGCGGGCCAAAGACCGGCCCCGGGCATTAAAGCAGAACGTTTCATTACCAACCTCAACTGGGGCGACTCTGTCGCTCATTCATATCTCAGGGCGTCGATTACATCCAGCCGGGCCGCCTTGCGGGCCGGGTAAAGCCCGAAGATTACACCCACCGCGGTTGAAACCCCCACCGCCAGGAGAATGGAGTAGGCCGAAACCACCGTAGGCCACTCGGCGTAGAAGGCGATACCGCGCGCCAGCAGGAGTCCTATCCCCAGGCCGAGGACGCAACCGACCAGGCAGATGACCACGGCCTCAATCAGGAACTGGCGCATGATATCCAGTCGCGTGGCCCCCACGGAACGGCGTATGCCGATCTCGCGCGTCCTCTCGAGCACCGTGGCCAGCATTATGTTCATGATGCCGATACCGCCGACGAGAAGCGATATGCCGGCAATAGCCCCCATCACGATATTGAATATCCGCTGCGTCTTTTGCGATTGCCTCAAAAGCGATTCCGGCACCACGATCTCATAGTCCTCAACACCAGCGTGCCGCCGGGCAAGCATGCGCTTCACCAGTTTGGTCACGACGGGGACATACTTGAGGTCCGTCACGGTAATGGTGAGCTGGTCGACTTCCGGTGTGTTGAACTTCTGCTCTTCACCAGTCTCAATGGATAAAAAGAACCCGCCACTACCGAACGTCGTCTGCCCTGCAAAGGTGCGGTCGTATTTCTTCACGGCGGTTGTGAAAGGGATATAGACGTCCTCGTTGAAGTTCTTCAGTTCAAACCCTTCCACCTTGCCGCGGGCGATGTATTTATCCGCCATGACACCCACCACGGTGAAGTTCCAGTCCCCGATCCTGACCCGCTTACCTATGGGATCCTCGAACGCAAAGAGGGCTCGCCTGGCCTTGGCCCCCAGCACGCACACCTGGGCGAAAGCCTCCATGTCCAAATCAGTCACAAAGCGACCCCGCTCGACCTCAATCGACGATGAAAGCACAAAAGATGGTTCCGTGGCCACCACCCTGACCTCGGCCGTCTGGGAGCCGTAGGACATCTTGGGAACCGATTCAAATCGCTGGAAGACGACGTTCTCCACCAGCTCGGAATAGCGGGCAATGTTCTCACCGTCGGCGACCGACAGCCCGGGTGAACGGGCCAGGCCCTGGTCCGAGGCTTGTTCGACATCCGGAGCCTTGGCCTTGACGATGATGTTGTTGATACCGAGAATGGAAATCTGTTCGAGCGCCTCGCGTTTGGCGCCTTCGCCGATGGACAGCATGGCGATCACAGCGCCCACGCCGAAGATGACCCCCAGCATAGTCAGGAAAGTCCTGAGCCTGTGCTCCCGGAGAGAGTCAAACGATATTTCGTATATCCGACCGTAATTCATGAGCCCTGCCGATAGCGCGTTCAGCGCCTTTTCCGCCCGCTCGGTTTGCGGCCGGTCGTCGGGCCACCCTGTCCCCGGCCCTTGTTGAGTTCCGGTTCGGTCGCCCGGTCGCCCGGCAGGCCCTGTTCATCCAGCGTTGGATCCAGAAGGCACACGCTCTCATCACCTTCCAGACCGGATAGCACCTCGATACCGACGTCATTTCGTCGTCCCACCTCGACCTCTACTCTTTTCTTGTTCTCAAAATAGACGACAGTCTGTCCTTCCACCTCAAACACAGCCTCCAGCGGCACCGACACGATATCGGGAAGGCGCTCCACGATTATGTCACACGAGGCTGACATGCCCGGTTTGAGGTTTTCGTCGTGGTCTGAAATAGCGATTTCCACGTCGAAAACATTTATCTTGGAATTGTAGTCCTTTTTCCGGGCCAGGGTGCCCTTCTTGTAGACCTCGCCCTGATATCTCTTGTCCGGCATGGCGTCAAGCACCACGACGACTTCCTGGCCGGAGTCGACCTTGTTGGCATCCACCTCCGACACGGCTGTTTTGACGATCATCTCGGCCAGATCGGGCAGCTTGACCAGTCCCATCCCGGGCCAGGGGGAGTCGCCCTCCTGCACCTTGCTCATGCCGGAGCCTTTCCATATCTCAAGATAGACTACCAGCCCCGGAGTGGGCGCCATGATAGTCATCTGGTCCAGATCTCTGCGGGCCAGGTTGGTTTTGTCGCGGGCGCGGTCGACTTCAACCTCGGCCTTGTCCACATCGCCTTTCAACTGTTCGAGCTTGGCGTCGAAGTTGAGTTCGGCCAGTTCCTTTTCGAGCAGGGCTTCCTCGGCGATACGGGGAGCTTCGTGCTTTTTCTCATCATAGTTGCGGCGCGATTTCTCCAGGTCAAGGGTCAGTTCCTTCTCCTGGATGGTGTACTCCTTCCGAGCGCGTTCGAGCGCCGCCGTCTTGATCTTGAGGTCCGACTCGTGATCGGCCAGATCGGCGATCTGCTGGGAAGCATCGAATTTGATCACCGGCTCGCCCTCCTGTATCGTTGATCCTTCCGGCGCGAGCCAGGTAATCTGGAGACCTCGAATGCGCGGCGCGCTGAGTGTGAAAGCGCGTTTGGCGTCTACCGTCCCGTTGGCGTTCTGCGAGATAACGAATTCCCCCCTGGTTGCATCGGCGGTAGGGATGTCGTAGGATCTGGTAAAAATGGCATCCACCCCGTAGTAGCCCCCCAGCACTACAACCAGCACAATCCCGATGTATACATATTTCTTCATTGACTACCTTTCGCTCTCCGACTCAGATTTGCGCTCTTGCGACCCTGCCAAAGCAGAATTGACCGCCGGTATTGGCCCGGTATTCAGACATTTATACCTCACTACTCACCCGGTAGGCGAAAGTTTCGTTACCCTCAGTCGACCTTCCAACGCCTGTGTGTCCAGAGCCATTGGTCGGGGTACCGGCGAATGCAGGACTCGAAGTACTTCGTGTATGCCGCCGTCACCGTCGCAATGTCTTTGTCGGTGTCACCGGTATCAGGGGGATAGACCGGTTGGCCGGCCATGACCACGTGCCGATCGGACCGTTCCCGGCGCATCACGAACGGCAGCACGGGCGCTCCCGACCGCACCGCGAAAGCCGCCGGGCCCTTGGGTGTGGAAGCCCGGCGGCCGAAGAAGTCGACCACCACCCCGGAGGGGGCGTGCTGGTCGGAGATCAAACCCACCAGCCGGTTTGCCCTGAGCGATTTGAAGACGCCCTTGACACCTTTGGCTATCGAGATCAAATCCACGCCGATCTCTTTCCGGAAACCGGTGAGAAGCCTGTCCACCTTCTGGTTATGCTGAACGCCGGTCACGAAATCCATCGGGAAGCCCAGGGTGCCGACCCAGGCGCCGAACAGCTCCCAGCTTCCGAAGTGGGCCGTCACCACGATGCCTCCTTTGCCCTCGGACTGCACCTGGCGAAGGTACTCCAGTCCGTCACCAACGATAATCTCGCTAATTCCCGCCCTGACTGTCTTTCCTATGCGGGCAAACTCCACCAGCGTGCGCCCGGTGTTGCGAAACACATTCCTTACGATCTGTCGTCTTTCCTCTTCGAGAAGGCTGTCCCCCATTGCCCACTCAAGGTTGTCAAGAGCGATGCGACGACGCGAAGTCAGCACGGCATGAGCGAGGCTTCCCAGGGAAGCGCCGAAGGCGTCAGCCAGGGAAGGCGACAGGACATGCATGAGCCTGACCCCCGCCGCGGTTGCCAGGTATTCCAGATTGTGGGTCAGGCTCGCCATGGTTCGTCGTCATCGGTCTGCTCGGGGTGATCGGGATCACCGTAGTCGAAATCCGTGGATTGCAGTTTTTCTTCTTCTTCCCACTTCTTGAAATACTTACGTCGCTTCCGGTAGCGCACGTATATCGCAATCAGCAGGATCACCGACAGGGCCAGCCAGAACAGCAAAGTATCCATAAACAATGTCACTATATTAAATCGTTTGGTTAAATACGTTTGGAACTCCACCTCAAACTCACGGCTGTTGGCGCCGGTGGACGCTATCAGGGCCTTGGAAACCGAGCCGCCGCGGGATATGACGTTCAGAAACCGCGCCGGCGATTCTTTGCCGTAATTATCCAGTATATAGAGCACGGCCAGGTACGACTCGGCGTAGGCTACATGGGCTTTGCCTTCGCCGAAACGGTTCATTTTTTCGATATCCGCCAGCGGCAGGAACTCGCCGAAGACCGCCGCCCGACTCATGGCCAGGTTGTCGGACCAGCCCCACTCGGTGGACACGAGCATGGCCATCCCCTCATCGAACCAGCGCGGGGCAGAATGAAGACCGGCTTTTTCAGCTACCACCAGGTGAGCGAACTCGTGGGCCAGCAACTGCTCCAGCGGTTTGTTGAGATTGAACTTATCGGGCGATTTGAGAACAATCATCCGGCGATAAGGCAACGCGGCGGCGGCGCCCCAGTCGGGAAACCGCCCCCCGACCAGTGTTTGGAAGCGCTCGATGTCTTCGACGAGAAATACCGCCGGTTTGTAACTGAGGGTGTCCAGGTGAAATGCCCGCACGCGTTCCCGCGTCTCGTTCAGGACCTTCTCGGCCCGGTCTATGTGACGAGGGTTGTCGAAATAGAACACGAAATGCTCTCTCTCGACCGGTTCCGGCCGTGATCCCCGGCCTGCAAGGGACACCGCAGCTAAGACGACCAGGCCGACTGACAATCCGGTTCTCGTAAGCATGCGCATTGGCATAATGTAGTCAATAATCTTCCCCTGGCAAGCGGCATGCTGCGCAAGAACAACCTTGATTCACAGCCTGGCTCGTCTATCTTGAGACGGCAATGGCAGGAGCAGGCAAAAAGATTTTTCGGTACCTGCGAGTCGCTGGAGGTTTCTTCGGCTACTACGCCGGTGGCATTTATCGCCGTATCGGCAACCACCACGTTTTTCTGCTGGGAAGCGGGCTCGCTTTCTCGCTCATCGTATGCATCATTCCCATGGTGCTCATCATATTCTCAGCCCTCGGCATAGTCCTGGACAGGCCCGCCATCAGGGCCGAAATTGAGCTGTTCATCGATCACGCCGTCCCCTACGAGGACTACGCGTCCACGCTGAAACAACTGGTGTTCTCCCGGGTGGATGAATTTGTGATCTACAAGAATCTCGCCGGTATCATCGGGGTTGTCGGATTGCTCGTCGCGTCGACCAGTCTTTTCAGCAGCATGCGCACCGTTCTCAGCACCGTCTACCGCAACGAAGACGAAGAGTCCACTCTTGTCGGCAAACTGCGCGACCTGGGCCTGGTGATTCTGGTGCTCGTTTACTTTCTGACTGCGATAACTATCCTGCCGGTCCTGAACATCGTGAAGAGGTTCGCGGGCAGTATAGAGGTTCTTGACAGTATGACCGGCAGCGGCACCGAGGTTCTGGCGTCACAAGGGGTGTCGTTTATCCTGATCTTGATCAGTTTCTTCATTATCTACTTTGCGGTTCCACACAAACGACCGCCCCGTAAAACGATAGTGGTCAGCGCTCTCTCGGCCGCCATCCTGTGGCATCTGGCCGAGCGACTTTTTGGCTTCTACGTAACCAGCTTCGTCACTTTCAGACGCATATACGGGGCATACGCCCTGGTACTGGCTTCCGCATTCTGGATATACTACACGGCGATCGTTTTTATCATTGGGGCTGAAATCGGCCAGTTGTATCGAGAGCGGTGCAAGTCATAGCGCTGTCTATAGGGCGGACGGGATACAGGGGCCAGTGGCAGACGGGGCGTCTGCCGCTCACGTGGGACCCTGCCAAACGTCACTCCCAAACAAGTTTGAGAGTGCCACCCATCGCATTCAGGCTGTTTTGTAATTGGTTTTAGCGGTAGGGTGGGTCCGTCTTCGGACCCGCCATGCGCGAAGCGCAAGAACCGGCGACGCCGGCCGCCATGCGCGAAGCGCAAAAGACAGGCTTACCTGCAGGTTTGAAGATGAACCTGCCCTGCTGACGACATGTGACGAAAGTCTAAAGACCCACCAGGGACTTCAGGTGGTCCACTTCCGCGGCGCTGAGTCGCCGCCAGCCACCGACCTTCAAGCCGTGAGTCGTTATGCCGGCAAACTGCAATCGTCGAAGCCGTCTGACCGGGCCACCTACGGCCTGGCAAAGCTGTTTCACCTCCCGCTTGCGGCCCTCGGTCAGCGTCAGGTGTATTCTGGTGGTTCGTTTCTCGCTGGCGACAATGCGCACGCTGGCCCGGCCGACGGCGCCATCCTCGAGTTTGATCCCCCCTTCGATTCTGGCGGCGTTCTCCCGGGTAAAATCGCCCCCGACTACAGCCTCGTAGACTTTCGTCACCTGGTACCGGGGGTGCGACAACCGGTGGGCCAGGTCACCGTCGTTGGTCAGCAGCAGGACACCCTCGGTGTCGTAATCCAGTCGGCCGACAGGGTAGACCCGCACGGTCAGGCTTTTCAGCAGGTCCCGGACGGTAGCGCGACCGCCCGGGTCATCCAGCGTTGTCAACACACGTCGCGGCTTGTACAGCAGGATATAAACCTTGCCGCGCACCGGTCTGACCTCCGCGCCGTCGACCTTGACAACGTCGTCCTCCTCATCGACGCGTGACCCCGGCTTCTCGACAACGATATCATTGACTGTCACTCGCCCCTGTAGTACGAGATCGTCGGCGCCACGGCGGGAAGTAACTCCGCAGAGCGACAGGTATTTATTGATCCGAACCAAAGCCCCGGCCTTTCCGGTTGCTAACCGATTCCCCGCTACCCGGAAACGCGTCGCCGGGAATCAGTCGCCGGAAAAGCACGCCGGTGTTTCCCGTCGGCTCCGATCAGAGTGCGACCAACGTCAGCGGGTAGCGTCCATATCGACAATGACGCCGGGACTCTCCGCGGTTCCGTCGTCTGAGGAGACATCTTCCACAGTGTCGGTATCCCCGGCTCCATCTTTGTTTGTATTCTGAGCCTCTGATGCAGGTGAGGTGGGCTCTGCGTCAACGGTGGCCTCGCTTTCCTCGCTGTGGTTTTGCGGGTTGTATGTGCCGTCGGCAACATTCAGCTTCCGGGCGGCCTCGTGCAAAGCGGCGGCTTTCTCAAGGTTCAACTCCGTTTGCGAATCCGGCTCCCGGGCCGAGATCATCTCGACGATCTCGGACATTTTGGGAAGATCCTCCAGAGCGGCCAGCCCGAAGAACTTCAGGAACTGGTCGGTCGTCTCATACTGCAACGGTTTGCCGACGGTCTTCGCCCGGCCCCGGATGGTCACCAGCTTCTTATCGAGTAGGTTGCGAATGACGCCGTCGGAAGCGACCCCGCGGATGTGTTCGACCTCGGCCTTTGTAACCGGCTGACGATAGGCCACGATTGCCAGGGTCTCCAGCGATGCCCGGGTCAGGCGCATCTTGCGCCGTCGCGTGAAAAGCTCCTGGACGTAACCGGCAAACTCCGGTACGATATAGAACTGATACCCGCCGGCCAGTTCCCGGATGCGGAAAGAGGATCCGGATTGCATGTAACGGTTGTTCAACTCGGCCACCGCCTGGCCGACCCTCGCCGGCGTCATGCCCTCAACGACCTCGGAAATCCTGCGCGTCGGCAGCGGTTCCGGCGAGGCCAAAATCAACCCCTCGATTATCGATTGTTTCAATCCATCTTGCATTTTTCAGTTTACCACCTGTTCTTGCGGTTTGGGGAAGGAGATCAAATCAACGGCGTCCCGGGGCGCTGCAAAACGCCTGCCTCGGTAGATTCGCAACTCGGCAAACGGGCGCGACTGCGATATGGTAATCCTCCTGGCGCGCGCCAGTTCCAGGAGGGCGACGAACGTCACCACAGCAACGACTCGCCGGGTGACATCGGCCAGCACCTCAGGGAAGGTCACGTGCTCCTTGTCCCGCAGAAGACGCATCACCGCCTCCATGCGATCCTCAACCGTGACATCCTCGACACCGATCTCGTGGAAACTCACGTCCCGGCGCGCCTCCATTATCTCCTTGAAGGCGGTGACGAGATCAAACAGGGATACCTGTGGATACTCGTCAACGACCGTGCTGCCTTTCCGCGCCGGAGAGGGGGGAACGAAGTTCCGTTCCTCAAGCAGCGCCTTCTCCCTGAGTATTTCCCCGGCTTCCCGGTACTTCTTGTATTCAACCAGAGCCAGTATGAGTTCTTCCCGTAGATCGGGCTCATCGAGATCGGTCTCGTCCCTGGGCAGGAGCAGGCGGGTCTTGATCCTGATAAGGGTGGCCGCCATGAGGATGAACTCGCCCGCCACTTCAAGATTCAGAGTCTGCATCAACTCGATGTATTTCAGGTATTGCCTGGTGATGCGGGCGATGGGAATATCATAGATATCCACTTCCTCTTTCTTGATGAGGTGGAGCAGAAGATCCAGCGGCCCGTGGAACACGGCCAGATCTACGCGGTAGTCGTCCAGCGGCTGTTGGGTCGCAATCGGGTTCATGCCTTCCTTCCCTGATAGTCCATCTTCATGGCAGCCCGTACTCTTTCCATGACGGCGCCGGCACGCTCTCGGGCCCGGTCGGCTCCGGTGGCAAGGACGTCCCAGACGTAGTCCGGTCTTTTAAGAAGCTCCGCTCTCCTGTCCCTGATCGGCCGGAGGGCCTCGTTCAGATTCCGGCTCAGACGGAGCTTGCAATCAACACATCCCAATTCCCCCGTGCGGCAGGGGGGAGCGATTTCCGTCTCATGTTCCGCCGTATACACACGGTGCAGCAGAAAAACAGGACACGTTTCGGGATGGCCGGGATCTCCCTTGCGTATCTTGGTGGGATCAGTGAAGAAGCTCTTGATGCGCTTTTCCGTCTGCTTCTCGGTGAAATCAAGCGGGAGATGGTTGTCGTACGATTTCGACATCTTTCGGTTGTCGGCGCCCGGGATCAGCGGAATGTCGCATAGCAGCGCCTCCGGCTCGTTAAAGACCTTGCGGTAGGTGGTGTTGAAACGTTTCGCCAGGTCATTGGCCATCCAGATATGCTTCTCCTGATCCTTGCCGACCGGCACTCGATGGGCGTTGTAGACGCAGATGTCCGCCGCCTGCAGAACCGGGTAGCCCAGGAAACCGTAGGAGTCAAGCTCGTCTTTCTTCTCCAGGTAGGTGGGCAGTCTCATGAGTGTGGGAACGGTCACCAGCATGGAGAACACCAGGTGCAGTTCGGCGTGCTCTCTGACCTCGGACTGGATGAAGATGGCGCACTTTTCCGGATCGAGCCCGGCGGCCATGAAGTCCACCGTCATCTCGAAGATGCGGTTTTTCAGTACTCCGGGGTCTTTCCATTCGGCTGTGAGCGCATGCAGGTCGACGATGCAGGCATAGAACCAGTACTCGTCCTGCAACCTGACCCAGTTGCGCAGGGCACCCTCTAAGTTACCGATGTGCAGCGACCCGGTCGGCTGCATTCCGGAGAGAATCGTCTGTTTCTTCAAGGCCGACGCCGGGGCTTGCTGCTCGGCCGGGGCCTTATCTGTTTTGCCGGTCATAGCATACACTTTCAGCTTTGCCCACCGATCTTATACTCAACAGCAGACGAAATCAAATAAAAACTTGGGGGGCGGTACCACAGGCTGCAAACCAATCCGACAAGCACAAGCCACATACCGTACATTCTCAAACGGCCGCTGGACTATAGGGCGGCGGGAGATCAGCCGGTAGCGGTCAGTCCATGAACAAGTACGGCCGCCATCGATCAGCAATACCGATATTGCGCTGAATGAAGGTAATGAAAGTCGGGCGGGACGGTTTTTTCAACAGTTTCATCCCGGCCTCTTCCAGCGCCTGATCACCCTTGCGGTTGTTGCACCGGGCGCAGGCGCAGACCAGGTTGTCCCAGGTGTCTGTGCCGTCCATGGTTTTAGGGACAACATGATCCACTGTCATCGGCCCCTTACTGGAGCCGCAGTATTGACAGCGATGGCCGTCACGCTTGAGGATATTCTTGCGGGTGAGCATGATCCGCTTGTGGGGAACCTTGCGATACCTCCACAGCCTGACCACCGACGGGACCCGGTAGCTTTCAGTGACGGTGTGGATACGCAGGCCGTCGGCGGTCTCGATCATCTCCGCCTTGCCCTGAAAGAGCAGGACAACGGCGCGCCGGGCAGTACAGACGGTAAGCGGCTCGTAGTTCTGGTTGAGCATCAGGACGTTGCGGTTGACGACTGACCCGTTGTTCATTTCAAATTCTTCTACCGGCAGACCAACGATCCTGTTGCCTCGCAACTCCCCGTCCCTGCCGATCCCGATAAGGTGGTCCCGACAGGAGCAAGGGCGGTGTCACGCAGCAACTACGTGGAAAAGTACGCAAAAACGCAGATATGTCAATCGGTTTTTGGGGGCGATCCATGCCCCGAAAGCCGCCATCCTGCCTGCGGGCCGACCGCCCGGCACAAATCCCCACTTGAATCGGCGGCTCTCCTGACGTACCTTCCGGCAACATTGTCGACAGGCTTTGCGGCAACCGGCCGTGATCCAGCGCTGCGAAGACGTAGATTTCGGATTGACCGAACAAGACGCAACCGGGACACTACATGAGCGGTTTCGAAACATACTTCGGTGAAGCAATGGCGCTGCTGACGGCGGTAGTCTGGGCTTTGGCCGTAATCCTCTTCAGGAAGAGCGGCGAGGCAGTGCACCCCATCGGGCTGAACCTGTTCAAGAACGTATTGGCAGCGATCCTGTTCATCCCCACCGCCTGGCTGTTCGGTGAGGTTATCCTCCGGCCTGCTCCCACCGGCGATTACCTGCTGCTGTTTCTGAGCGGCGCGCTCGGGATCGGCATTGCCGACACCCTCTTCCTCAAAAGCCTCAACGCACTCGGAGCCGGTCTGATAGCCATTGTCGCCTGCCTGTACAGCCCGTTCATTATCGGGCTGTCGATGTTGTGGTTGGGCGAAACCCTCAGCCTGTGGCAGTGGCTGGGCGTGATTCTGATCGTCTCCGCCGTGCTGTCGGTGATAAGCGAACGCAATCACGCCTCGATAGATCGAAGGGCTGTCTCGCTGGGAATCCTCTGGGGAGTATTGGCTATGGCCTCGACGGCGGTCGGCATTGTGATGATCAAACCGCTGCTCGAATACTCACCGCTCATATGGGCGACCGAAATGCGCCTGATCGGCGGTATGGCGGTTCTGACAGTGGTCCTGCTTTTCCATCCTTCCCGCTTGCGGATCATAGCTTCGGTTCGCTCCACACGGCGGTGGAAATACACTCTGTCCGGGTCGTTTATGGGGGCATACATTTCGATGGTCCTCTGGCTGGCGGGAATGAAATACGCGCAGGCGTCGACGGCCTCGGCGCTGAACCAGACCAGTAACATCTTCATATTCATCTTCGCCGCTCTCCTGCTGAAGGAGAGAATCACGCCCCTGCGTTTGATTGCCATTATCGTTGGTGTGGCCGGGGCAGTGATGGTAACGTTCTGCTGATCGACCCTTCAGCTTCCGCACCAGGAGCAGGTGCCTTGCATGTTCAGCCAACCCTCTGGAAGAAGTTCGCAAAGCACCGGGGTCCTCTCGTGTGCGCTGGACTGGTTATCTGATGGCAGATGGTGCGTGTCAGGCCAGGTGCGCCCGGACGAGGTCCAGCGCCGTGACCGGCAACTCATCACGATTGGAGCGGGTTATTTCGAGCAGCGTGATATCGGATCGCTTCTTGACATCCCGAATCACCCCGCCGCCCTTGAGGGCAATGGTTGCAATTACCAGGCGATTCGAAGACAGCGCTTCTGTCAGGAAACGCCGGAAGGCGTCGGAGTAGCACTCCATTTTCCCGATCTCATCGATGACTATCAATCTCGATGCCTCCCGCATGAAATCGTTCCCCTTCAGGAAAGATTCGAAGCCGTCAACATCGACACCGTACTTTCCTACTCTGTAAGCGCTATGAATGCCGACGTGGGCCAACTGCTGCCTCTGCCCGCTCAGGCTGACGAGATCGAATCCTTTGCGGATACCAGCCTCGCGTATTTCCTCGGTATAGAATCCGACTGGCTGTAGCGGGCTGAGAGACTCACAGAGTCTCCTGATCAGCGTGGTTTTGCCCAGGCCGGGGACTCCGGTAAAGAGGATATTTCCTGCGTTCTGATTCATGATCCTGACAGCGCGACTTGAAACCCTGTCCGATTCCCCTACAGTTTCATTCGTTGGCGCTGTGACACTCCCGTTGGTGGATGACCTGTCCGGCAGGTTGCCTGCAACGCCGGGTCAGGCTTTTTTGCCAATCAACAGGATGTTCTTGCCTACAGGCGGAGTCACGAGACTCTCCGCCTTGCGCATAATCGGGACTACCATTCTATCGTACAGCGTAACGTTACCGGGGTTTATTGTTTTCCCCAGCAAAACAAAAGCGACATACCACGGTATGATTCCAGCCATATCAAAGTACCTGGCATTTATGATATCAAATCCGGCGCCCTCAATCATTCTAACAATGTCCTTCTTGTGATAGCGACGGAAGTGCCCCAGCTTCTTGTCAAACTCGCTGTATAACCACGAAAGGGCCGGGACAAAAACGAGAATATGACCGCCCCTTTTCAGGCTACTATGCACAAATGACAGTTCACTGTCATCGTTCTCAATATGTTCCAGCACATTCACATACACGACTGAATCAAACTCATCCTCATATTCCCGGCATTTATCACCGAAAAAGCAATTGACGGTCGTTACGTTATCCGCACCGGCCATTCGATCCCGGAGCACAGGGTACATATTTTCCGACGGCTCAAATGCCACCAGGCGCTCGATGCCGGTTCCGATAAGCAGGCTTGAGAAATTGCCCGTTCCCGCCCCGACTTCCGCCACGCCCTTTCCGAGATAAGGCCTGAATTCGTCGATGATCCAGTTATGGTAATTCCTCGCGAAAGACATCGCTTCCAGGTCTCGGCCGAAATATGTTCTGTCTTTCATCGGTATTCTCGTAGCGCCGGCAATCTCATTTACCTCTTCCGAAACGACGGGATCCACATCGGCACTTCGCGCATGTACCGCTCATATTCCTCGCCGAAGCGCGCAAGCAGCAGCCTTTCTTCGTAGCGCGAGATGTGGTGCAGGAACCCGATGGCAATAATCCACACCGCCGCCGCCGCCAGTGATATACTCAGCAACAGAAGACCAAGATAAAACAGGATCTCGCTTAAGTATATCGGATGCCGAACGACATTAAACACGCTCTTTCGGATCACGGCGGGCTTGCCCCTCTCCTCGTCGAACACGATAGACAGACCCGTTCTCGCCAGGTAACCGGATAGAATCAACAGAACGACTCCCGGGGGTATCCTGGCGGCAAGCGGCACATACTGGTTAAGGAAAGTCGTGTACTTAAGAAAAAACGTGTCTGCTATCCACGTCGCCAAAAACAGGCAGGCCAGCACTATCTGTCCGGCATCGCCGACGGCATGTTCGCCGGCAAGATCATCCCGCTGTTGTCGTTCTTTCATCCGCCCACGCTGGTGAGCCATGTCAGTCCCTTTCCCGCTTCTTTTTTCGTGAGGGAATGCGCTATCATCGTCCATAAGGCTTCTTCATGGCACGCCCAGGCCGAAAAACTGCTGTATAATATATCCCCATGCGTGGCTCCTGTAAGGCCTCGGTCGGCAGGTGCGTTCCGAAGGAGCGGCGAAAGGTGCAACAGGTCGCCCGTTTGGTCAAGCCGTTTTTGTTGACGGCGATGATGCTGCATTCCCATTCCTTGCCGTGTTCCTGGTTGTAGGGCGTGATTCCAATTTCCATCGCTGTACCAATATCCGTTTACGAACGTCCGGTCCATTTACTGGGATTCTGCTCTCCGCCACCTTTCTGCCAACCAGCAGAACATACATGGGAATAGTACTCTACGACAGCGTAGCGCACCGGCCTTGGTAATGTCAAGCGAAAACGCATCTCCACACAATTATGTCCGGTCCGATTTGGGAATCCGCTTGACATGAGTGACGCCTGTCCGTATATTTATTTTATACGGGTCTAGTCAATACGTTTCAGATTTGTAGCGTTGAAACTTTTTTATGGTTTGTGGTATAGAACGGGTTTTATCCGCCGACCGGGAACGGTTGCGGACCAGTCCCCAAATACAAGCGATAACAGGAGATGAGAAAAGATGAATAGGCAAAAGCTTCATGTGGGCATTCCGCTGACGGCCGTGCTCATCCTGCTCGCTCTCTGTATGAGTGCAGTCCCTGAGGTGATGGCCGAGGTCAATTCGTCTCAATTCGCCGGGCGCGCTGATTCGTGTGATCTGCAGATGCCGGGTGATGTAGACAACGACGGCCAGATCAACGTGGCCGATTTAGACTACCTGGTTGAGTATGTGGAGACAGGCGGGCCGGCGCCACCGGTTCGGGCCAACGGTGATGTCAACGGCGACTGCTGTATCGATGAGAATGATATCTACTATCTCGTGGACTACTTCTTCCACGATGGTCCTCCACCGGTGGAGTGTACTTGCCTAGAGCCGCCCCTGTGCTGTGAGGGACAGATGCCGGGTGACGCCGACGGTAGCGGGCAGATCGATGCCGCCGATATCGACTATCTTGTCGACTACCTCTACCACGGTGGTCCACCGCCGGAAGTCAGGGGCAATGGTGATCCCAACGGTGATTGCTGTATCGACCTGAGTGATATTGACTTCCTGGAGGCTTATTTGTATACAGGTGGGCCGGCGCCGGTGGAATGCGCCTGTGTTGCTGCGCCGCTCTGCTGTGAGGGTCAGATGCCGGGTGACGTTGACAACGACGGCCAGATCAACGTGGCCGATTTGGAGTACCTGATTGAGTATGTGGAGATTGGCGGTCCGGCGCCCCCGGTTCGGGCCAATGGTGACGTCAACGGCGACTGCTGTATCGATGAGGACGACATCTACTACCTCTCGGATTACTTCTTCCACGGTGGTCCGCCTCCGGTGGAATGTACCTGCATAGAGCCGCCGCTGTGCTGTGAGGGACAGATGCCGGGTGACGCCGACTGTAGCGGGCAGATCGATCCCGCCGATATCGACTATCTTATCGACTACCTCTACCACGGTGGTTCACCGCCGGAAGTCAGGGGCAATGGTGATCCCAACGGTGATTGCTGTATCGACCTGAACGATATTAGCTTCCTGGAGGCTTACCTGTATGATACTGGCTCGGCGCCGGTGGAATGCGCCTGTGTTGCTGCACCGCTTTGCTGTGAGGGTCAGATGCCGGGTGATGTAGACAACGACGGCCAGATCAATGTGGCTGATTTGGACTACTTGGTTGAGTACGTGGAGAATGGAGGTCCGGCTCCGCCGGTTCAGGCCAACGGTGATGTCGACGGCGACTGCTGTATCTATGAGGACGATATCTACTATCTCGCGGACTACTTCTTCCACGGTGGTCCGCCTCCGGTGGAGTGCACCTGCATAGAGCCGCCACTATGTACGACCTGCTGCATCGCTCCGATTAGGGGCGATATAAACTACAGTGGCGGTGGTATCGATATCTCGGACCTGGTCTACCTCGTGAGCTACATGTTCTCGGCCGGTCCCGAGCCGCCTTGTATGGATGAAGCCGACGTGGACGCTAGCGGCGGCGTGATCGACATCGGCGACATGGTGTACCTGGTGGCGTATATGTTCCGGGGGGGGCCGCCTCCGGTGGACTGCCCGCAATAACGAGGCCGATCTTCGGATCAGCGTCCGACAAGCGCAAACGCGGCGACCCTGCTGCTTGGCAAGGCTGCCGCGTTTCTCTTGCTTACTCGAAAGCCGGAAAGAGCAACAAAGGGCGGAATTACCACCTACCGTTCGTACACCACTCGACCGCCGAGGATCGTCGTGACCACCTGACCGGATAGCTTCCACCCGACAAACGGCGAGTTCTTCGAACGGGAACGGAACCGGTCGGCCTTCACTGTCCACTTTTTGTCGGGATCGATGATAGTCACGTCGGCGGCGGCGCCCCGGGACAACGAACCGCCCTTGAGATTCAGGATGCGTGCCGGATTAATGGTCATCTTGCGAACTGCGTCGGCCCAACTCAGGTACCCCTTGTCGATGAGGTGGGTCTTAACCAGGCCCACGGTAGTCTCCAGGCCGATCATACCGGGCGGCGCCTGATCGAACTCGCAATCCTTTTCTTCGATTGAGTGCGGCGCGTGGTCGGAGGCAATGCAATCGATAGTACCGTCCACAAGCCCCTCGATCACCGCGTCCCGGTCGCGCCGAGAACGCAGCGGAGGGTTGACCCGCAGACTGGTGTTGAATTCCAGGCCGATCTCTTCGTCGGTCAGGATGAGGTGGTGGGGGGTCACTTCGGCGGTCACGTTCACGCCTTCACGTTTGGCCTGACGGATAGCCTCGACCGCTCCCCTGGTGGTTACGTGCTGGACATGCAGTCGGCTTCCGGTCATGCGACAGAGGGCGATATCCCGGGCGACGGCGATCTCCTCCGCCACCGGCGGGGCGCCTTTCATACCCAGGCGGGCCGACTGGAACGACTCGTTCATCACCGCTCCCGCCGTCAGGTACTGGTCCTCCGCGTGTTGCATCACGGGAATATCAAACATGCGGGCATATTCCAGCGCCCGCCTCATTATCTCAGGATTCTGCAGGAAGTGGCCGTCGTCGGTTATCGCCACCGCCCCCATCTTGACCAGGTCGCCGATCTCGGAGAGCTGCTCACCGGCGAGGTTTTTGGTGATCGCCCCGACCACATAGACGCGGGCGTCCGCGTTCTGGGCGCGATCCTGGACGAACTTGACCGTTTCCTGGTTGTCGATACACGGCGTCGTGTTGGGCATACAGCAAACGGCCGTAAATCCGCCCGCCGCCGCCGCGCAGCACCCGGACTTCACCGTCTCTTTGGCCTCGTGGCCCGGTTCGCGCAGATGCACGTGGATATCTATCAGGCCGGGCACCACTAATTTGCCGGTGGCATCGATCAACTGGCTCTTGTCGAGAGACTTCAGCGATTTGCGACTAGCGGCCGACTCCGGCTCGATCTTTGCCAGGATACCGTCCTTGATAAAAACCGTGGCGTCACTGCCAAAACCTAAGGCAGGGTCAATGACGCGCCCGCCCCTTATGACCAGATCGTACTTCCTGCTTGCCATTATTCCGATTCTCCCTCTTCACGGCCGGACAACAGGTACAGAACCGCCATCCGCACCGCTTGGCCGTTGGTGACCTGATCGAGAATGACCGAGCTGTTGCCGTCGGCCACGTCGCTGGTGAGTTCGACGCCGCGATTGATAGGGCCGGGGTGCATGATCGTGTAGTTCTTGTTGAGTCGTTTCAGTCGTTCCCGGTTGATTCCGAACAGGTTGGAAAACTCGCGGCGCGACGGAAAAAGTCCCGATTGCTGCCGCTCCCCTTGAATCCGCATAACATTGACCACGTCGGCCCCGTCGAGAGCCGCATCTAAATTGGTGTAGACGTCGCAGCCGAACTGCTCGACCTCGTAGGGCATCAGCGTCGCCGGGCCGCAGAGGGCCACCGAGGCGCCCATTGTCCTGAGTCCCCAGATGTTGGAGCGGATCACGCGCGAGTGCTTGACGTCACCAAGCAGCACCACCCGCAGGCCGTCAAGCTTGCCGTACTTCTTCCTGATAGTAAACATGTCCAGCAGCGCCTGAGTAGGGTGCTCATGGGAACCGTCACCGGCGTTGATGACGTTGGTTTCCATGCACCGGGTGAGAAAGTATGGCGCCCCGGCGGAACTGTGCCGCACCACGGTCATGTCGATTTTCATGGCCTCGATATTCTGCACGGTATCTCGCAGCGATTCGCCTTTTGCAACTGAGGATGCGGAAGTCGAGAAATTGACGGTGTCCGCGGAGAGGCGTTTCTCGGCCAACTCAAACGATATCCGCGTCCGCGTGGAGGGTTCGTAGAACAGGTTGAGGACGGTGATCCCTCGAAGAGTGGGGACTTTCCTGATCCGGCGATCAAGAACCTCGCGAAACGTCTCGGCCGTGTTCAGAATCAGTTCTATATCACGGCGCGGGACGCCCTCCAATCCTAACAGGTGGCGTGAACTGAGTCGGTTCATTTCGCGCCTCCTTTCTTCTTCCCGGCGGCAGGTTTCCTCTTCGGTGGTTTTTTCCCGCTCCGCCGGATAGTCACCCGGTCACGGCCGTCTCTTTCCTCCACCTGGACTTTGACACGGTCGCTCTTGGCCGTGGGGATATTGGAACCGACATAATCAGCTTTAATCGGCAGTTCCCGATGACCGCGATCAACCAGCACGGCCAGTTGTATCGTGCGCGGTCGACCGAAGTCAATGATCTGGTCGAGCGCCGCCCGCACCGTACGTCCCGTGAACAGGACGTCGTCGATGATAACGACGTTGCGGTCGACCACGCCAAACAGGATATCGGTGCGCTGGACAATCGGCTGATCGAGCTTCGAGTGGACGTCGTCGCGGTAGAGGCTGATGTCCATCAGCCCCACGGGAACGTCGACTCCTTCCAACTCCCTGATAGTGGCGGCAATGCGGCGGGCCAGGTCGGCCCCGCGTCTCAGGATACCGATAATGACCAGCGACTCCGCCCCGGAGTTATGCTCCAGAATCTCGTGGGCGACTCGAGTCAACGCCCGGCTGATCTTCTTCGCGTCAAGGATGACATCATTCGTCTCAGGCAAGTTGTCCTCCGCATCTGCGTTAATCATGTTCCATGAATACGGCGTCGTCCTTCACGGAGACGATCACCGGTGGCTGCAAAGTTCGACGGCCTTCCGGTAACGGCAGGAGGTGCTGAAAGAAAAGGATTACAATTGAAAAATCTGACCCGGTATGCACTGTCAAACCTTTAGTGATCTCACGGGATCACCTTAAAAGGGTGCCGGATAACGGCGTCAAACGCGCCCGGAGGGACGACCTCACGCGCAGGCATGCGTAGCACCGTTATCCTCCAGCTTTCTGGAAACAGAAAATACAAGATTCAGAAGCGCTGTCAAGTGAGAGCAGCAGAAAAACGTGGCTATTTTTACTCAGCAGCTTCTTTCGGCGACACCGGTGAGACCGCCGCGGCACAACGGGTGTCGGCAAAGAAATCCGTGCGCGACATCTGAATGGAGCTGCCGTCGCCGACCAGGTATAGAACCCGGTCAGCGAGAGCGTGGATTATGCCCCCGTCATGGCTAATGATAATCAGGCCGGTCCGCATATCCGTAAGAGCGCGACCCAGCCGGATAAACCGGCCCACGCCTTCCTGGTCCAGGCCGCAGGTCGGTTCGTCAAAGACAACCAGCCGGGGCTGCATGGACAATACAGCGGCAAACGCCAGGCGCCGCTTTTCTCCACCCGAAAGCGTGAACGGGTCGCGGCCGGAGAACTTCTCAGCATCCAGCCCGGCCAACGCAAAGAAGGCGGCAACGGTCTTTGGATCGTGCGGGCACCCCAGGTTCCGGGGGCCGAAGGCGATCTCCTCGGCGCACGTAGGGAGAAAGAACTGCCGTTCCGGTAATTGGAACAGGCCTGAGACGCGGCCGAGGATATTCTCGGGAGGGACAGGTCGACCTGAACTGTCCTCGTACGCAACAGCGCCCGAAGAGGGTCGAAGGAGACCGCAGGCAAGAAGACCTAAGGTGCTCTTGCCGGAACCGGAGGGCCCCACCAGGCCAAGGATTTCGCCGGCCTTGAGAGTGAAGCTTATGTCCTTTAGAATGGCGCTGCCGTTGCGATGGTTGAAAGCCACATCCCTGAACGAGATGCTGTCGACCTCATCGACCTTGTCCGGCGGTCTGCTGCGCATTTTAAGACCGGCAAAGCCCGGCTGCGCTCCGGTGGGCAGGCGGTAAGCAATGCCCGTCCTGATGCAGAATTGGTGGTCGGCAAATATCCGGGAGGGGTGGTCATCAGCCGCCACCACGCCCCGGTCGAGCACTATCAGGCGCGGATACATCCGGGCCACCGCCGGATACTGAGTGATACGGATTTCCACAAGGCGGGGGTTGGCTGCCTTGATTCTGGCCAACTCCTCTCTCAGGGTGGCCTTGCCGCTTTCATCCAGAAACGAATCAGGCTCGTCCAGAACCAGGATGGGCGGGCGAAATACCATCACCGAGGCCAGGGCCACCCGTTGCTTCTCTCCGCCGGACAGTTCCACGGTCAGCCGCTGTCGCAGGTGATCGATCCGGAACCGCCGCAGTGTCCCAGTTACCAGGCGCTCAATCTCTGCGGGGGGGGTACCGAGGTTCTCAAGCCCGAACGCGACTTCCTTCTCAACAGTCACGGCCACCATCTGATTGTCAGGGTTCTGAAACAGCATTCCGACCGGCCGGGGATGTTCCTTGCCACTGTCGATGACGACCCGGCCGTGGTCGGGAGTCAGCAGTCCGGCCAAGATCAGGGCCAGTGTGGACTTCCCGGAACCGTTAGCCCCCATCACGCAGATCGACTCTCCCTCCCCGATCGTAAGAGTGAAATCGGACAGAACGGGATCGTCCCGGTCGCGATACCGGTATGTTACGTTTTCGAATCTAATCATAAACTCAGAACCGATGCCGCAGGTGGTGGCACCGGTCGCAAACCACAGGGTTTTCCAGTTGCAGCACTGGCAGTCTTAATCACGATAGCAGACATCGAGACTGCGGGCGGCGCTGCCCTCATCCAGGCGGCCTACCGGGGTAGTGTGCGGCGCGGAAGTAACCATTTCCGGATCCTCCCGGGCCTCGCGCGCAATCTGCTTCATGACAGCCGCAAAATGATCCAGCGTTTCCCTGCTTTCCGTCTCGGTCGGCTCAATCATCAGCGCTTCCGACACGATGAGCGGGAAGTAGTTGGTGGGGGGATGGATTCCGAAGTCGAGTAACCGTTTGGAGATATCCAGCGTCCTGACGCCCAGCTTTTTCTGCCGGCTGCCCGAGGCGACGAATTCATGCATACAGTGTCCCTCATACGGCAGATCGTAATCCTTGCGAATCAGCTCTTTGAGGTAGTTGGCGTTAAGCACGGCTGTTTCACTGACCCGCCTGAGGCCGCGACCGCCAAGAGTCCGGATGTAAGCATAGGCCCGGACCATGTTGCTGAAGTTGCCGTAGAAGGAGTGCAGCCGCCCGATTGAGTCCGGCCGTCGATAGTTGAAGAACAACTCGCCGTGGCTGTCCTCCTCCAGTACGGGAGCGGGCAGAAACCGATCCAGTTCAGCGGTGACACCAAGCCCGCCGCCACCCGGACCGCCCCCGCCGTGCGGGGTGGAGAACGTCTTGTGCAGGTTGAAGTGCATAATATCGAAACCGATGTCACCGGGCCGGAATATGCCCAGGTTGGCGTTGAGATTGGCGCCGTCGAGATACATGAGCCCGCCACGGGCATGGACGATTCGAGCAATCTCGGCTATGTGGGTCTCGAAAATGCCCAGGGTGTTGGGGTTGGTCAGCATCATCCCAGCCACCTGGTCATCCATCACGGCTTCGACCGCCTCGGGCGCGACGATCCCTCGTTCGTTGGATTTGATCTGGATGGCCGTGAATCCGACCGACCTTACCGAGGCCGGGTTGGTGCCGTGGGCGGAGTCGGGGATAATGATCCTGGTGCGCGTCTGGTCGGCGCTTTCGTGAAAGACGCGCATGATCAACAGCCCCGCAAACTCACCCTGGGCGCCGGCCACCGGCTGAAGCGAGACCGACGGGAAGCCGGATATCTCCGACAGGTAAGCCGAGAGCGTATACATCAGGCGCAGGGCGCCCTGTGCCGTATCGACGGGCGCCAACGGATGATGCCCGGTGAAAGAGGGATGTGACGCCGCCGCTTCGTTGAGCCGGGGATTGTATTTCATGGTGCACGATCCCAGCGGATAAAACCCCTTGTCGATATGGTGGTTCTTGACCGACAGCCCGATGAAGTGGCGCATCGCCTCCCCCTCGGTGACTTCCGGCAGGTCTGCCGCCGCGTCCCGACGCAACTTCTCAGGGATACTGAACAGTATCTCAGACTCGGTCCCGCCAGTTTCAGGAAGAGTATATCCCCGCCGATCGGCCACCGACTTCTCGTAGATCAGGGTTCGTTCGTCCATTGCACTCGGTTCCTACTCCGTCTCAAGTCGATTGGCGACGCCACGCGACGTCACTCGGCCGCTTTTTCCTCCGGTTTCGCCGTGAGTTTCTCAATCTGCTTCCGGCAATACTCGGCGTTCTTGGTCTCCCCCGGGTTGGCTCTGATAAAGGCCTCAAAACGCTTCAGGGCCTCCGTAGTGTCCCCCTGGTTCCGGTATACGATGGCGATCCAGATTTCGGCGTTATCGCCCGTCTCGGTGCCGCTGAAATCCTTCGAGACCGCCTCGTATGCCTTGATGGCGTCGTCCCAGTTCTTGCTGCGTCGCATCATATCCGCCAGTGCCAACCGGCTCTCGCCGGAGAGGGAGTCGCGCGGGTCGCCCTCGTCAAGCACCCGCTGAAACCACACGCGCGCTTCTTCGGCGCCGCCGCGGTATTTGTACTTGTCGGCAATGTTCATATACAGGACCCGATCAGGCTCGGTTTCAACACGCCTGAGCAGATCGTCCAGGGTCCCTATTCCCCGGGCATAGTCACGGAAAGTCTGAATATACTCCTCCGGCGGTACGTAACCCACCAGCCGGTCTATTTCCTCCCTGTTCTCGTCAAGCATCACCGTTGTGGGATACCCGCTAATGTGGTGTTCCCTGGTAAGGGCGCTGTCCACCTCGGCGTCTATCTTCACCAGGATCATTTCGCTGGACAGGAATTCAATAACCGCGGAGTCAACCAATACAACCGTATCAATGGTGGCACACCACGTGCACCATTCAGTGAAGAACTCAACGAGTATCGGTTTACCGGAGGCGCCCGGCGCTTGTTTCGCCTCCGCCAGGCTGGTGTGATACGGCGCCGACTCCAACCGTTCCCGGACTTCCTTCCGGGCGCAGGCCGTGACCAGAAGCATCACAGCTACAACAACCAGCACTGATTTTGTCTGTCTCATGTACATTCCCTGTTGTTTGGTATTTTCAGATCACGGGGCTTCCTTGTCAACGAAATCATCACCCAGGATGCTGCCCAGGAGCAGAATCGCCTCCTCCTGATACTCCCGGGGAACCATAATCAGGCTTCCCTCGTTCTCCGGGTTCTTTGCGTGGTTGCCCGTTGACGGAGCCCGCTCGACATCGCCGAACCCGGAGGGCGTAACCATTGATGGTATATTGCTGGAATCGAGCGAACTCTTGGCCGTCATGATTTCCACCTGATCGGCGACACCACCCACGACAACCCAACTGCCGTCGGGAGTCATTGCCGCCGCTCTTTTCGGTATCAGTTCATCCACAAGCGCTTCGTTGCACTCAGGGCAGATAAGGTCAGTTTGCGGATATTCGTATTTACATCGAGGACAGTACGGCATTCAGTCGGCCTTTCTTTTCCACTTATCGCCGAGTGTTATACTCAGCAGGTCGGCGGCCTCCGAACGATGTACAGCGGGGACCGATATCTCAAAACTACACGACAGCTTGGGGTCGAAAATTGGATTCAAAGGCAACCCGATATCGCCGAAAAAACCGGACCCGGAAATTACCACGACCGGAATTCCCGCCGACTCCAAGGCTCCGCGGGCAAGATCGGCAAAGGCTTTCCCGTCCACGCATCCGAGCGCCACCCAACCCGTCGGACTGCTTTCGGATGTCTCCCATCCACAGATATGGCAGCGTGTGCTCCCGTTTTCCAATTCACAATCACATTTGGGACAGTGCATGGTTTTGGGACAGCTCCTTGAGGCCATCGACCAGCCGGGCAACGTCCTCTGCGGTTCGCTTCTCAGTGGTGGCTACGATAAGACAATGGTTCATACCGTCGTACCAGCGGCCGGCGTCGATTCCCGGAAGAACTCCTCGTTCTACCATCGACAGCACGGTTTCCTCCGCCGGCAGCGGTGTTCTCACTGCGAACTCACGCACATATTTGCCGGGGAAATAGGGCTCAAAACCATCCAGCTCGAAAACCCGCCGGGCTGCCTGCCGGGCACGCTCTGCAGACAGCAGGGCCGCTCTCCTGAGACCGGATTTCCCCATAAGGGTCATGTACACCGCCGCGGCCGTGGCGCAGAGCGCCTGGTTAGTGCAAATGTTTGACGTGGCTTTCTCGCGACGAATATGCTGCTCCCTGGTCTGCAGTGTAAGCACGAATCCCGTTCGTCCGTCGTTATCGGTCGTGCGGGCGACAATCCGGCCCGGCACGCTGCGCACCAGCTCCTTCCTGGCGGCGAAAAAGCCCAGAAGCGGCCCGCCAAACGACATCGGGATACCCAGCGGCTGACCTTCGCCCACAACAATGTCCGCCCCGAGTTCCGCCGGCGTCTTGAGAATAGCCTGGGCGATCGGGTCAATAGCGATGATCATTTTGCCGCCGACCTTGTGGATCAATTCCGCGACCGGTTCCATATCCTCAAGCAGCCCGAAGAAGTTCGGTTGGCTGAGTATCACGCAGGCGGCAGCGTCATCAACGGAACGGGCGATCCGATCCGGATCGCTGAGCCCGTCTGTAGCAGGAACCGATACCAGTTCCACGCCGAGACCGCTCAGATAGGTTTTGATGACTTCACGATAGAGCGGGCTGACCGCCTCGGATACGACCACCCGGTTGCGGCGGGTCACGCGAGTGGCGAGAACCGCCGCCTCGGCCGCCGCCGAAGCGCCGTCGTACATCGAGGCGTTGGCCACATCCATCCCCGTCAGCCGACAGATGTGGGTCTGAAACTCGTATGTCACTTGCAATGTGCCCTGGGCCACTTCCGGCTGGTAGGGTGTGTAGGCGGTCAGGAATTCCGGGCGGCTGGTTATTGTCCCGACGGCGGCAGGGATAAAATGGTCATACACGCCTCCGCCGGCAAAACAGACCAACTCGTTGGTATTTCTTGCGGCCAGACCGTCTATCTCCCGAAGCAGTTCCATCTCTGAGAGAGCCTCGATATCAAGTTCGCGATCCAACCGAAGGTCACCCGGGATGCCGGACAGCAACTGCTCGATATCCCGTACGCCTGTTGTCTCAAGCATTTTCCGACGGTCATCGTCAGTGATGGGTATGTACACCATATTCTGATCCACTCAGCAAGGCCGGGAGGTTGAGCGCTTGCCGACAAACATCATGAGCCTGTCAGGTCCCCGTAATCCGCAGCGTTGAGAAGCTGGTCAACCTCAGACGGATCTGACATCTCGATCTTTATCATCCATCCTTCCCCGTATGGGTCACGGTTGACGATCATCGGATCATCCTCAAGGGCGGTGTTGATCTCGACGACTTTCCCGCTCAGCGGCGAGTACATTTCCGAAACCGCCTTGACCGCCTCGATAGTGCCGAACTCCTTCTTCTTCTCGATTGCATCGCCTGCGGAGGGCAGCTCTATAAAAACGATATCCCCCAACTCCCCCTGAGCGTAGTCGGTTATTCCGATCCAGGCTATCTGTCCTTCAATTCTTACCCATTCGTGCTCTTCCGTGTACCTGAGATCCGACGGTATGTTCACCTCAACCTCCAATTCTAAGCATTCTCTGAATCGGCCCTGCCGGTGTGCTCCATCTGCGCTTCTGCTTCCGGGTCACCGACGGGCTCCACCGGCTTCTCTGTGTCGACGGGTTCCTGCCCTCGCTTGAGAACCACGCGGCCCGGCGTCGACTCCGGTTCGGCCCTATCCTTCTCCAGGGCCGATTCAACAAAGGTGAGATCGTAGCGGCCGGCTACGAAGTCGGGATGTCTGACGACTTTTCGATGAAAGGGAATCGTGGTGGGAATGCCCTCGATAATGAATTCATCGAGTGCGCGCTCCATCCTTATGAGAGCTTCCCGGCGGGTACGGGCCTTGACGATCAGTTTGGCGATCATCGAATCATAATAGGGCGGAATGGTGTAACCGGTATAGACGGCCCGGTCCACTCTCACCCCGAGTCCGCCCGGAATGTGCAGAGCGGTAATCCGTCCCGGTGTGGGGCGGAAGTCCTTGTCGACGTCCTCGGCGTTGATTCTAAACTCGATGGCGGCCCATTTCGGCACCATTTCTTCCTGCCGGAACGACAATTTCTCGCCCAGCGCAATCCGCAACTGCTCCTGGAGCAGATCGACCTCGTACGCTTCCTCGGTAACGGGATGCTCGACCTGAATACGCGTGTTCATTTCCATGAAATAGAAGTTGCGATCACTATCGACCAGGAACTCGATTGTTCCCACTCCGCGGTAGTCGACCATCCTGGCGCCTTCGACTGCCGCCCGTCCCATTTTCAGCCGCAGTTCCGGGGTCATCAACGGCGAAGGCGTTTCCTCCACCAGCTTCTGGTGGCGACGCTGAACAGAGCAGTCCCGTTCACCGATGTGGACGAAGTTGCCATGCGTATCGCCGACAATCTGAATCTCCACGTGATGGGGTTTGAGGATCAGCTTCTCTAAGTACAGGTCGGGATTGCCGAAGGAGTTGGCGGCTTCGGTGGAGGCGATGTGGAAGCCGCGCTCGAGTTCCGCCTCGTCGCGGCACATGCGCATCCCTTTGCCACCGCCGCCTGCCACCGCCTTGAGCATCACTGGGTAACCTATCTCGACGGCCACTTCCCGCGCCTCGGCAAAGGAGCCGACTACGCTCTCGGAGCCCGGCACGACGGGAACACCGGCCTTCGCCATCAGTTCCTTGGCAATGACCTTGTCGCCCATCTGACGAATCTGCTCCGGCTTGGGGCCGATAAATGTCAGCCCGCAAGACTCGCAGATTTCGGCGAAATCGGCGTTCTCGGCCAGGAATCCGTAGCCGGGATGTATTGCTCCGGCGTTGGTCACCTCCGCGGCGGCGATTATCCGCTTGGAGTCAAGATACGACTCGGCCGGGGGGGCAGGACCGATACAGACATCCTCATCGGCGAAGCGCACATGGAGGGCGTCGCGATCGGCCTCGGAATAGACCGCCACCGTTGTCAGGCCAAGTTCGTGGCAGGCGCGGATGATCCGAAGCGCAATCTCGCCCCGATTGGCGATCAGTACTTTCTTGAACAAATCGGTCCTCTTCCCGCGCTCTGGGCGCAATTGGTCCAGTGACTTCCGTCTTAAGCAAACAGGGCGCTAATATAAGCCATATCGTTATACAGAACAACTCCAAAAGAGATAGCCGCCGACGGTGGGTCTTCTTATCGCTTAATCCCCTAAGTTAGTATCCGATAACCGATTAGTCCGATCAGCGCCTGCACGTCTGAAGAAGACCGGTTCCTCACGCAGACCACGCTCCCGAAGACGACCATTCATCGCTTATACAAAGTTCTGCTGTTCATGGATGGCGGGGGCAGTTCGGCGGTCTCATAACCGGTCGCCCTCTGCCTCCACACCGATCAGTACTTGTTGAAATCCTGACCCATCCCCTCGCCGGCTGAGCTATCCACGCCTTTCGTCTCATCATCCCAGCGATCCGCGGAACCGGTGATACCCCTGATGCGCAAGTCGAAATCGTCGGGATTAGTGGCGTTGGCCATTGCTTCTTCGAATGAGATAAGCCCCTGCTTGTGCAGCTTCATTATCGACTGGTCGAAGGTCTGCATTCCGTACTGGACGGTTCCCTGCTCCAGGAGATCGGGGATCTCCACGGTCTTCTCAGGATCCAGGATACACTCGCGGATGGCGCCGGAATTGATCATGATTTCAAGCGCAGGCACACGACCGGGCATGTCCGCACGAGCAAGCAACCGCTGGCAGACAATTGCCTTGAGCGTGCCGCCCAGGAGCAACCGGATCTGCTGCTGCTGGTGAGGAGGGAAGAAGGATATGATTCTCGTAATCGTCTCCACCACATTCAGAGTATGCAGTGTGGTCAGGACCAGGTGCCCGGTATCGGCGGCAGTCAGGGCGATTGACATCGTCTCCAGGTCACGCACCTCGCCGATGAGGATCACGTCGGGATCCTGACGAAAGGCGTGCCTGAGGGCCGAAGCGAAACTCTCGGTATCGCCGCCCACTTCTCGCTGAGAAATAAGGGACTTCTTGTCACGATATATGTACTCAATCGGGTCCTCAACCGTCAGTATGTTGACCGCACTGCTGGCGTTCATCGCTTCTATCAGTGACGCCAGCGTGGTCGACTTTCCCGACCCGGTGGTTCCGGTTATGACAACAAGTCCCCGCTGCGCCTCGGCCAGGCTCTTGACAACATCGGGGAGGTTCAACTCCTCGAATGAAGGCACGATCGTGTTCACGGCGCGGAGTGCGACCCCGCTGGTACCACGCTGACGATACAGATTCACCCGGAAACGACCCAACTTGGCCACCGAGAGAGCCAGGTCCATTTCGTGCTTGCGGTGGAAACGTTCCTGCTGATTCTCGTTGAGAATCTGCGAGACGATCTGATCCATCAAATCAATCGTGACAGGATCAGTGGTTATCTCTTCGAGGAGACCGTTAACTCGCAAGTGAGGGCGATTGCCTACACGGATATGAAGGTCGGACGCCCGACGGTTCTGCATCTCGACCAGCATCTGCTTTAGATTCATGGAAATCCCTTTCCCTGGTCTGCCGGCGGGCTACTGGGGGTCAATCAGGAACAGCGTCTGCCCAAACTCCACCGGTTGAGCGTTCTCCACCAGGATATTCACCACCCGACCGCTGATCTCAGATTCGATTTCGTTCATGAGCTTCATCGCTTCCACAATACAGACCACCTGCCCCACATTGATCTTCTCGTTTGGCGACACGTACGGCGAGGCTTCCGGCGAAGGAGCGGCGTAGAACGTGCCTACCATCGGGGATTTTATTTCAACGTAGCGGTTCGTATCTTCCGCAGGCACCGGCTCGGCCGGAGCCGGGGTGGGCATAGGAGGCACGGGTGTGACAGCCGCAGAAGGTGTCGCTGCCACCGGTGTCATCACCGCCGGCCCCGGATTGTGACCGTTGGTGGAACCGCTCGCCCTCTGGACTACCTTCACTCTCCGCCCCCAACTGGAGACTTCAAGTGACTCAATCTCGGACTCCTCAACGAGTCTGATTAGTTTCTTAATGAAGTTCGTATTCATTTCCACCTCTGCGGCCATCCCGGCCAAAACACAGCATCCGGGGTTCTGGGCATCGATATGACCAAACCAACGGTTCCAACAGGCTGGTGAAAAACTCAGAACAGAATGAAAAACAGCAACTGCCTTCCATTACAGGTCAACTCTGAGCCCCTCCGCCGGCTTCCGAGTATGACAAAATGCTTTTTCAACAACCTGCTAAAGTATAGAATCACGCCGTTACAGTTCCAACAAGTTTTTTGGCGCTCGGTTCAGTACTCTTGCGCCGGTACGGGTTACGACCACATCATCCTCGATTCGCACCCCTCCCCAGCCGGAGATATAGATGCCTGGTTCAATAGTTATCACATTGTTTACCATCAGCTTATCTTCGGAGACGGCGGCCACCCGGGGACCTGTGTGGATAGGATCGTAAAAGACGCCGATACCATGACCGGTGCCGTGACCGAAGTTCTTACCATAACCGGCCCTGGTGATGATCCTGCGGCAGACGCCGTCCACCACCTTAGCCATCACGCCCGCCCTGACCTTGCGGATGCCCGCCTTCTGGGCCTTCAGAACCAGGTTGTAGATTTTCTTCTGTCGGGCCGAGGCCTTGCCGCAAACAACTGTGCGGGTCATATCCGACACATAGCCCTTGTACACGGCGCCGAAGTCAAAGGTGATGAACTCCCCCTTCCTGATCTTCTTGTCGGAAGCCTCACCGTGCGGCAGCGCCGATCGATAGCCGGAGGCGACAATCGTATCAAAGGCGGGTTTTGACGCCCCAAGCATCTTCATCTGGTACTCCAGTTCGGCCGCAATCTCGCGTTCCCGGACTCCCGGCTGGATCAGGTTGAGAACCCGCTCAAAGGCGGTATCTCCTATCTCGACCGCCCCGGCTATCAGCTCGACCTCCTTCTTGTCCTTGACCCAGCCCAGGTCGGAAAGAAGCTTGTCGGCCGGCACCAGCAGCGTCTCCGGCAGCGCCGCCTGCATACGGTCGCGGTCGGCGACGGAGAGGTGAGAACTGCTATATCCATACTTGGCGTTCTTCTGATTCAACTGGGGGAATTCGGACAGGCAAACAATCAAATCACCCTTGTCCATGACATTGACCCGGGCCCCTTTCACCTCCATTTTCGACTGATCTAAATAGCGGAAATCGGTCAGAAACAAGGCCGTTTTAGCGGTGATGACCACAAGCCCGTTGGAGCCGGTGTAACCGCAAAGGTAGTGGATCCGATCACGGCGCGTGATAATCAGTCCATCGAGATTCTCATTGCGGGCCTTCTTTCTCAGAGCGGCGATGCGGACTGCTGACATGTCAATGTTCCTTATGCTTAATGCTTTGTTCTGCTTTTGCGAGTTTTTCCGTCAGCCGGGAGTTCTGCCGTTTCTCGCCGAGAGAGCGGTAGACCTCGGCGGCCAGGCGCGGATACCCCTGCTCCATGTAGAGATCACCGATTGTCTCCGTGAAGAATGGAATCCTGCGAAGCGGATGTCCCGTTCTATGGGACGCTACTTTCTCTGTGGAACGGGTAAGTGTTATGGTGCGCGTCTTTTCCCGGTCGATGCGGGCCAGATCGGATTTCAGCCCGTGGCACTCCGGGTCGATTTCCAGAATGCGTCGGTAGTGCGCCAGGGCGCCGATCTCATCGCCGTCGGCGAACTTGAGGTCGCCTAAGTACTTCAGGGCCACCAGGTTGTCCGGATTGCGCGACAGGACGTAATAGAACTGTTCGGCGGCGGCTTCTGTTTGCCCGGCGTGAAACAAAACCCGGGCGTAGATAAGTCTGCCCGCGACCAGGCCCCGCTCCTGCGACAGGTTGGCCATGCATATCTCCATCGCCCGAGAGTACCTGCCCTCAGCTAAGAACCTGGCCGCCAGCGCTGGCCAGTAACCACCGGCCACAAGCTGATTGGTGACGGTTTTGGCATGCTCGTCGGTTGATTTGAACATCGCCTGACAAGAAACATCCATCACACGGAAAAAGCAAGAGCGGGATGAGACGTGGGCAGTGTTGACAGGTCAGCCTGGAGGCTGCCAAGGCTCTCGGCGTGAACGTTTCTGAAGGCGAACGAAGGATCGTGAGGCAATCCGGGCTATGTCAGACAAGGCCGTGGGGCTGTTGAAAAAGACCTCCTTCACATTCATGGACTGGAAGGTTTGTCATTCCCGCCCCCCTTTGTCATTCCCGCTTCCGGGACTTTCCAAAAACTATCGGGTGTTGGTTGTTTCTTTCTTTATGAGGTGTTGTGACAATGTGCATCATTTTGTTGTCACCATCGAAGATTCAGTCGTGGATGCCTCAGGGGCCCCAGGTCCATTACATCCCGGCCGGGGCAGGCTTCAACACTAACGGCCTCCAGTGTCCAAGGTACAACATCA
>Ga0114922_10000023_pt1 | contig 134621 bp, 120 predicted proteins | sample AartaG_FD_100975 | JGI IMG/M metagenome (GOLD analysis project Ga0114922, IMG submission 100975) | Deep subsurface microbial communities from Aarhus Bay to uncover new lineages of life (NeLLi) - Aarhus_00045 metaG | ecosystem: Environmental > Aquatic > Marine > Oceanic > Sediment | place...
GGAGGCAATGGCAGAGCTGGGTGAGATATCGTTCCCCATGAGGATCGTGTCCACTCTGGTTGCGTTGGAGACGGTGAACGGGATCGAGTGCGCCAAGATCAGGGCAGAGGCGCCGTGGGAGCTCACTATGCCCGTGGGGCCTCCCGAAGCCGGAGGGATGGTGCTGAACGAGTCCGGCGCGACGACAGTCATGACCTGGTTCGATTACAGCGCCGGGCGCAAGGTCAGGGAAACGACCGAGGTGGATGTCACCATGACGATGGGCGCGGGAGAGGTCGTGCCCGTGCAGATGGAGATGCGCATGAGCGGCGAGACCGAGCTGAAGTAGGGGGCGGCTGGCATAGGTCTGAGCTGCGATCTCTGATAGGGCTTACAAAGGAGCGGAGCGCCCGGCTGGGCGCTCCGCCCATGTCAGTCAACTATCTTGCCTGAGGCAAGATCCTATACAGTCTCAGCGCAGCGTGTGCTAGCTCTTCACCTCCACTATCGCAATCCCGTAGATGTCCAGGTTCGGAATGGTGAACTCAACGCGGCTGTCCGCCTGTACTGCACGCAGCGTTTCGACCACACCGTCGAGCGCGTGCCAGGCGACGCGACCGACTCTCTTCCCGTTGGGAACATGCACTGAGATACGAATGTTCCTAGCAGGCGTGACCGAGCCATCTATGTCTACACCGTAGCTCACAACACTGATGATGAGGTCATCGCCGCCGGGCCGGCGCATCGCGCTGATTTCAACGCTGTCGGGCTCGTGACGGCGGGCGGTGAGCTCGTCGCCGACGGCCTTCTCCACTGCGGACACCACCGCCTCCATGGTCGGCCGGAGCGACGTCGGCCATTGCCCGCGGGCCCAGGCCGCGTGGTGCGCGGATTCGGCGTCCAGGCTGATGTTCTCGCTGTCCGCGGCCAGCTTCCGGGGATCGATCTCGACCTTCGTGAATTCCACGCCCTGGTTGCCCATCGCGTCTGGGCGTGAATCACCCCGAAGGTTCAGCGTCCCGACCTCGCCGAAGGCAATCGCCGTGCCGCCGCTCTTGACATAGTCCAGCAGGGTGCGGTACGCGTCGTCGCTCATCACTGCCGTGTTTGGCAGCACAACGGCCCTGTATTGCGCCAGCTTCTCCACCCCCAGACTTCGTGGCGCCAGCATCTCGTGGGCGATGCCCGCGTCGGCGAGCGCTCGGGAGGCCTCGAGGTGGTAGCTGTACCGCTTGTAGTAGCACGGCTGGAAGGAGGCCACGACAGCGACATTGGCGGCCATCTGAGCGCCCATGATCTCGGGCTCGACGCTTCGGAGCAAGTCGTAGACCGTCTTGGTCGCGCGCTTGCCCGACTCCACTAGGCCCTCTTCGATCCGGCGGAACGCGGTGTGGTTGAGGAGGGCCTCCGCCATCGCCAGCCGGTGGATGTTGAACATCGCCTGCTCGGTCGGAATCGGGTTGGGCGTCTGGGGATAGTAGGTGTAGCTGGTGGCGGCCCCGTTCCGGCTCGATGCGCTCAACTCCCTGATGGCGGGCCCGGCCGAGATGCGCACGCCCTGGCGAGTCCCCGGCAGGTTTGCCTGACCGATCTCCGGGTTCTCCGTCCCCATGACCATCTCGCTGTAGAGGAAGCTGTCAACCATGCCTGCGAGCTGAACGTCTCGCCCGCTGAGGGCGGCCGCCTGGAAGCCGGGCGCGCCCCAGAAGTTGCCGGCCATGATGAAGTCCGGGTCTTGCTCCCGTGCGACATCGCGCAAGAAGCGATGGAACTCGGCCTCGCTCGCCGATCGGAACAAGGCCGATTCCGCCCAAAGCGGCTCGGACTCATCGGCCGCCGGGAGAACCTTCGCCAGGTCTTCGATGCCGAAGCGCTCCTTCAATTCCTCCGCGGTGTAGCGCGCGGCGAGGAAGTCCCGGAAGCATTGCTGGGAGGACTCCGCAAATGGATGCTCGATCTCCGAGTAGTCGAGGTAGATCCCGTCTATGCCAGCCGTTACGAGGATCTTCATGACGCCAGCCATGTACTGGCGGAACCCCCGGCTGTGGGGGCAACCGGAGAGGCTGTAGGAGCGTCTATGAGTCGCCCCCGGCGGAATCCACGTCTCGCAGGCATAGGTGCCGTCCTTCTCCATCTGCACCCACTTCGCTGGCGGCTCCTCAGGGCGGGGCCCGTAGAAGTCCGCATAGCGATTCCACTGCGCCTCGTCCTCCCACACCTCAGACATGAACCAGCCGGTCGGGTCCGCGTCTCGCGAGGTGGAGGGGTTCTGGCTGATGTAGCCCAGCACCGTGATGCCGGCCTCGCGGGCCCGCCGGGTAAACTCTCGAAGCTCCTGCATCCTCTCCTCGAATTGCGCCCGCTCCCTCCGAAACGGATCCCCTCTCCCGAAGCGCATCGGATGGATGATCGTGAGAGTGGCTCCGGCCTCGGCGACCTCCTCTAGATCCTCGTAGCAGAACAGCCGGAGCCGGCCGAAGCTCAAGGCATCCGGGGGCAGCTCACCCCCAAACGCGGTCTGCGCCTCCTCCACGAAACGAGCAACCTCAGCGCCCAGGCTGCCCTCCTCCGCTCTCGCGCAACAAGTCATCAGGATCACCTCCAACAGGATTCCGAGCATCACAATCAGGCGAACGTAAGGTATGATTCTCTCCTCCTTACCGCGCTTCTCGGCGAGTCGTCGTGTCCGTCCGCGGCTGAAATGGAGCTGAATCGGGGGTTGGGCGGGCCACACTTCCAGTACTACCCGGCCCCAATTGGATTGGTCACCTGATCCCTCGATTGCGACAGCCCCAGACCACCAAGATTCTCACCTACGGCTTCTGCGGCAGCCGAGAATCGCTTCCTTTCGCCGAAGCATACGTGGTCTGGCGAGCGACGAGCAGCCGCGATGCTGCCGGGAATGCCCCCGTGGCGGAATGCCACGGACAGAAGGCTGTGCCTGACCCTTGGCTCAGGGCGGCGCTTCCGGCGACACAAGGTCCCCGCCCGAGGCCCTGGTTGCAGCGTTCGGGAGGAGAGAATGGGAGGAGCGCCCAAAGGCGCTCCTCCCAAGAGTCACCTTGGCTTGCCGCAAGTGGGTGTCCGTGCTACAAGCCGCCCCCCCAGATCGCCGGAGCAGGCCACGGACCGCAGCCTTCTTCGTAGTCGCCAGGCGCCGGACCCCAAAAGTCGACGCCGGCCAACTCGCCATCGGCACACTTCTTGATGAACGCCTCGGAGTTGATCCACCCGGCGTGGCCGTCGAGGAAGCCCAAATTGATTCCGCCCAGGTGACGTGCGTACGGCTTACGTAGGCTCACGTCCCTGACGAAGCTGCCGTCACCTGGAGCGTGCGCGTAGATGCAGGCCACGCAATCATCGTTCTCTGCGTAACCGGGACAGGTCTCCCAGTCCGGCCCACAACAGACGTCGCCGTCCAGGGAGCACTCCAGATTGCAGATATCCGGGTAGGCCATCACCCCGACATTCATGTCGTGGTACTCGCCGCCGCCGTCGCCGCAGATGATGTACGCGACGGGATCATCGACCTCGACCAGCTTCAGCCCATGGTTCGTGCCCTCGATGACTCCGATCCCCATCGCGAATGCCTTGTGGGCCACATCTGTGCCTCCCACGAAGCCGGCCTGAGGCACCGCCATCCTGCCCTGAGCGATGCTGTCGGTGACATCGCCGCCCCAGCCCTTAGGGAAGGAATGGTAGCAGGGGCCAAGCCAATAGTCGGCGTTCGCCCCCCAGCTGCCCTCATTGGCCACCACGTAGGAGAACCAGTCTACGTCCGGAATAATCCACGTCGCGCCCCCTATCATCTTGGCGCTGGGGCACATCCAGACGTCGCGGTTCTTGAGGTATTCGTCCAGGACTACCGTCCAGCGTAGGTATGGGTTAGACTGGGTCGCGCACCACACACCATCGGAACCGACTTCCGGCAGCTCCTCCTCCCCACCCGGTGCAGTGGCGAAGTAGTCATGCACTTCCGCTCGGTGCTCCCTGGGCGGGAGCGTGTCGTTGTTGTCCGCCAGGTACATCTGAATGGCGAGGGCGATGTTCTTCACATTGGATAGACACACCGCCTTGCGGGCCGACTCACGCGCCCGCGCGAAGACAGGAAAGACCATCGCAGCGAGAATGCCGATGATCGCAATCACCACCAACAACTCAATTAGCGTGAAGCCTTGTCTGCTTGCCTTGCCCATGAAACCATTCACCTCCCGGGATGGTCAGGAACTCGCTCCGCAAAGAAGCGTTTGCGCGAACTGGTGTGTTCCACGCTCGTGTGACTCGCGGCCAGCATCACCTCCCCTCGCTCCGGCCGATCGCCGAATCTGTGTGGTCGCTCCGAGCAACAGGGCGGTCACAGCTACGGCGGATGCCAGCAGTATCGGCCGCCACAATGAAGCACCCGTGCCCGAGGCCTCGGCGCGAGCATCAGAGCGGGCACCCCCGGACAGGCGATGCCTACCAGTCTAATCTGCACAGGCCGCCGGCTGTGTAGATGCCGACTCCGGACTGAGTGGCGTTCTAATAGGCGCTTAATGGTAGCACCGGCGGGCAAAGGGGTCATTGCACAGACATCTGTAAGTCTTGTATAATCGTCTGTATGGAGAGCCTGCCGCCAGTTTCGGGTTTGGGCATAGATCCGGTCACCCGGGCGCGCCGGTATGACTACAGCCTCTCCGGGGCGACGCCGCTGTATGCCAACAGCAACTTCTACCCACAACAGACACCGTTAGAGATCGATGTGCATGAAGGAACTGAGGTAGGCGTCGTGCTGACCGGAGGGCAGGAGCGGCAGTATGATGATCGGGTGACTGCGCTGGGGCCGGGCGACGTCTGGCTGTGCGCACCCTGGGAGCCGCACGGCTGGCGGGTCACTGCGCCGGAGACGCGGGATGTGGTGGTGATCTTCCTGCCGGAGTTCCTCGGGGAGGAGAAGCTCGGCGAGGCCTCCTGGCTGGCTCTGTTCGCGCCTTCTCCCAGTGAGAGGCCGCGGGTGACGTCTCCGGTAGTGAGGGAAAAGACGCTGGCCATCGGGCGCGAGATACTGGCGGAGATTGAGCAGCAGAGCCCGGGGCACGAGAGTGCGCTGCGGCTGGACTTGCTGCAGATACTGCTGGCGGTGAGCCGCGACTGGCGGCCACCGAAGCGGTTCCACGCCCGAACCAAGAGGCGGGCGAGGAACTTGGCCCGGATCATGCCTGCGCTGGCGCTGGTGCACAGCCGGCCGCGGCGACGCGTGGCAGTGGCCGAGGCGGCGGAGAACTGCGACCTGAGCCGGGCGCAGTTCTGTCTGATCTTCCGCAATACGATGGGGATGAGCTTCGGCAAGTTCTGCCTGCAGTCGCGACTTGGCTTCGCGGCGCAGATGCTGATCACAAGCGATCTCTCGACGGAGAAGATCGCGGAGGAAACGGGGTTCGCGAACAGCAGCCACCTGCATCGGGCGTTCGTGAAGCAGTATGACTGCACGCCTGGCCTGTACCGGTCACGACGCCAGTGGCTGGGGACGCTGTCCCCGGATCAGGGCTAGTTGAGACCGTGCTCACCTGCTGACAGGCGTTCGCGGTAGGTGCATCGGGCCTTCGTGAAGCAGTATGACTGCACGCCTGGCCTGTACCGGTCGCGACGCCAGTGGCTGGGGACGCTGTCCCCGGATCAGGGCTAGTTGAGACCCTGCTCACCTGCTGACAGGCGTTCGCGGTAGGTGTCGAGAAGAACGCCGTGTTGCGCGATGGCGGCAGCCACCTCGGGGCTGGTGAGAGCCTGAAGCTCTTGCTCCCAGCGATAGCCCCAGTGAAGTTGGTCGTCGATGCGGTCATCGACGCCGGGATGGCAGCAGATCTCCGTGAGGCCGCCGTCGAGTTCGGCCACCGTGCCAATGAGGGATTCCTCGTCCCAAGCGCCCGCCTCGCGGAGGCCGCGGAAGTCGTTGGGAATCAGCAATCCGTTGGCCCTGAGCACCGGCGCGCCAAGGCGGCAGACCAGGGAGAGGGCAGCTTCTTGAGCGCGGCGGCGAAGAGGGCCGGCGGACTGCCGCCGTGGGTCTGTGCGCCGTTTCTGGCGGGGGTAACGGAGGGCGCGGACGCCGTACTCAGAGGCCAGCCGGACCACGATCGGCAGTATGCCCGGGAGCATGTGCAGGTGTTGGTGGCTGTCGAGGTGGGAGAAGTCGAGCCCGGCCTCTCGCACACGCTCGATCTGGGCGCGGAGCTCGATCTCCACATGCTGTCTGCGGATTGCTCCCCGCAGGTAGCGTCCCAGGAAACCTCGCCAGTCGGGGGCAAAACGGCCGCCGCCGTCGAGGAGAGAGAGAATCCGCGCCGGCGGCGAGAGCGGGCCTGTCTGGGTGAGGGCAAGGTGGATGCCGAGGTCGAGTCCGGGCCGGGCGCGGGCGAGAGCCGCGGCGTGCTCGAAGGAGTCGCCGGTAGGCAACAGGCTGGCGCTGGTGACAATGCCGCGGTCGAAGGCCCTGGCGACGCCCGCGTCGACGGCCTCACAGAGCCCAAAGTCGTCGGCGTTGACGATGAGGTGGGCGGGGCCGGTGGTTCCGGCGCGTCGCCGGCGCCAGTACCGCCACATCTCGGAGATGATGCGCACCACGACGCGGGCGCCGGCGGCAGTGGAGGCGCCGGCGACGCGCGAGTGATAGTGTATCCCGACTTCTTTGATGCGCGCCCCCAGGTGTTCGGCCTCGACCAGCAGCTCTGCATCGATGAACGACCCCTCGCTGCGGAGGCGGATCTGCTCGAGCAGCGGGCGACGGATGAGCTTGAAGGCGAAGTTCACGTCCCGGACGTGCAGGCCGAAGGTCCGGCGGATGAGGCGGTTGTAGGTCCACGACATGAGCTCCCGACGCGGGCCCTCGGCGCGACCGAGGCGATAGCCGATGAGCAGGTCGGTCTCGGGGGTTAGCTGACCCAGCGCGGCGCGCGCTTCTTCCACGCCAACAGGGAAATCGGAGTCCATGTAGAGAACTAGATCCTTCGTCGCGAGAGCGAGGCCGGTGGCGACGGCAGCGCCCAGTCCCCGATTGCGCGCGTGATGAACCGCGCGAACGTTGTGGAACTCTGCTGCCAGCCGGTCGATGTAGGGGCCACTGCCATCGCTGCTGCCATCATCGACGAGGACCACTTCGTAGTCGGGGAAGACGCCCTCTGCGATTCGCCGGGTCTCCGGCAGCAGGCGGGGCAGGTTGTCGATCTCGTTGTATATGGGATAGACGAACGATAGAGCCATGATGTCCGCTACGCTACCAGTCTGGTCGCCGGCTCGAACCTCGACGGAGGGGAGCGACCGCCGCCCCCTCGTGTTCGTGTTGGTGCTATTGGTCCTGTGCGGCGTGCTGTTCTGCTGGCGACTCGGTGTGACCCCGCTGGAGGACTTCGACGAGGCCTACTACGCCGCGGGCGCCAGGGAGATGCTGGCCCGGGCAGACCTGCTGACCCCGTACTACAACGGGGAGCCTTTCCTCCTGAAGCCGATCCTGATTTACTGGCTGATCGCGGCTGGGTTCTCGGCGTTCGGTGTCACGGAGTTCGCCGCGCGGGTGGGCTCCGCCTTTCTGGGGACGCTGGTGGTTTTGGTGACGTACTGGTTCGGCGCCCGCACGTTGGGCCCGCGCGCGGGCTTTCTCGCGGGGCTGGCGCTGGCGCTCAGCTACATGTGGATTGACATCGCCCGGGACGCCTCCATCGACATTCCGCTGACGGCCGCGCTGGCGCCCGCGCTCTTTCTCTTCTTCGCCGCGACACAGGCGCGCCCGGAGAAGAGGCGGCGGCTCTACCTGGCGTCTTATCCGCTGCTCGGGCTGGCGCTGCTGGCGAAGGGACCGGTGCCGACGGGCGTGGTGCTGGTGGGACTGGTCGCTTTTCTCCTCTGCGCGAGGAGGCTGCGTGCGACGCTCGCCGAGGCGCAGCTCCTGCCGGGAATCGCACTCGCGCTGGCGGTCGCGGCTCCTTGGTATATCTACGAGGCCGTACACGAGCCCGAGTTCGTGCGGATCTTCTTCCTGAGGGAGCACTTCGGCCACCTGCAGGGAGAGCTCGCCCGTGATGAGCCGTGGTGGGCGCATCTGAAGAACCTGCTCGTCTACTTCCTCCCGTGGGCCGCGCTCCTGCCTGCGGCCGTCATCAAGGCTTTTCGCGAACGGGATCGCGAGCATGTGCTTCGATTTGCGGCCTGGTGGCTGCTGGCGGTCGTGGCGCTCTTCTCCTTCGCCGGTGCGAAGCTTGCCCACTATCTGGCGCCGGCGTTTCCGGCGGCGGCGCTGCTGGTAGGGGCATGGCTCGACGCGTGGCTGCAGCGGCGGGCGGTCAGCGGAACCGGAATTGCGATTGCATTCGTCCTGCTGACCCTCGCCGGTCTGGCGTGCCTCGCGGGCGGGCAGATAGCGGCGGTCAACCCCAGGTGGCTGCAGGACACGATCGGAGAGCGATATGGGGAGTGGACGCCGGGGGGATGGCCGATCGTAATGTTGGCGGCACTCGGGGCCGGCTTTCTGGGCGCGGTGGGGGCGGCGGTGTGGGAGAGACGCGGGGCGGCGGTGGCGCTGCTGGCGACGGCCATGTTGGTGGCCGGACTCGCGCACGTGGGATGGTTCAAACCGCACCTCGCGCAGATCCAGGCGCAGCCCCGAAAGGAGCTGGCGCAGTTCGCCTCGGTCGCGCTGCCGGAAGCAGAGCCATTGGGCGTGTACTATGCGAAGCGCAACTCGACCATCTTCTACGCCCGCAGGCCCATCGCGGACCTAGGGGAACGAGAGGACGAGTTCGAGGGGGTGGTGGAATTCCTCTCCTCCCCTACCCCGGCCGCGGTGCTGACTCACGAGAAGTTCGTGGCGGGCCTGATGGCGAGGGCGCCGGAGATTCAGGTGTGGACCCGAAGGGGACACTACGTGCTGGTCGCCAATCACGGCTTGGGGCGCATATGGCAGCCGCCCGCGGGCGGGCGGGCGGAAACGGCGGGGCCCAGAGATCCGCCGGAGGTTCACTCAAGATAACCGATGGCCTCGAGCTCCCGACGGGCCTCGTCCGAGAGCTCGACTTCAGGGACAGTGGGCAGGGGCCCGACCTTCGCATCGGGATCGAGGAAGTCGAGGGGCGGCCGGCGCTGTGTCATCGCGAACTGCCGGAATGCCTGGATCAGCTCCGCCGCGCGCTCGGGCTGTTCCTCGATGACGTTGCGCGTCTGCCAGGGGTCTGTCTCGAGGTCATAGAGGGCGCGGAGCTTGCCGCCTTGGTATAGCAGGAGCGCGAAACACAAGTCGTGCACGATATAGGCCGGGGGTTGCCCGCCAGCGCGGCAGAAGATGTACTCGTTCACCTCTTCGACTTCGCCCGTCAGCAGAGGTAGCAGCGATCGGCCCTGGACCTGGTCTTCTGGATAGGGGATCTGATAGAGATCGAGGATGGTGGGCAAGAGGTCGATGGTCTGACTGAGGGCCCGGACACGGCCTACCGGGCGGGCCTCGCCGGGAAACCTGACCAGGAGGGGGATGCGAATCGCTTCATCGTAGGGGCAGTCAGGATGCCACTTGTACCCGTGCTCCCCAAATGTCTCTCCGTGATCTGCCGTGACAATGACGAGTGTATTGTCGAACACATCGGCCTCACGAAGCAGCCTCTCCAATTCCCCCACAGCCCAGTCGGCCCAGAGGAGATTAGCGTCATATAGGTTCACGAGCCGGGGGCCGGGAGAGGCGTGCTCCGACGTCACCTTCCGTGGCTTGATCCCCCGAAACGCGTAGCCGCCGCGCCAGAAATTCGGCGGGTGCTTGCCGGCGAAGACTCGTTTCATCTCGTCCGGGGCGTCGTAGGGGAGATGCGGAGGAAGGAAGTGTATGTAGGCCAAGAACGGTTCGGAGAGACCTTCGTTCAGCCAGTCGGCGATGAGTGTCAGCAGGCCCTCCGGAGACCGTACCTTTAGCTGCGCCGGACGGGACTCAGGTGCATCGTCGGGAAGGCCGGCCCGGCGACCTCTGCCTCTTCCGTCCCAGCTGGGCCCGAAGGCACGAGTCAGCTCGAAGTCCCTGCCAATACCAGTCAGTCCGGAACCCCTGTAGTTGGAGGAGAAGAAGGCGGTGTGGAAACCGGCCGACTTGAGGCCCTTGGCCAAAGTGAAAACGGACCGGGATAGGCCCCCTCCAGCAGTGGTCAGATGGGTATCGGGGTAAAGAGAAGTGAGAAGCGACGCAGTCGAAGGCGCGGTATCGGGATACTGGCAGAAATGCTGCTCGAAGACCACCGAGTCGGCGCCCAGACGATCGATGTTGGGAGTAGTGTCTCGGGGATAGCCGTAGCATCCGATGTGATCGACGCGCGCGGCGTCTATTACGCAGATGACGAGGCTGGAACCGGCGAGTGAGGCACGGAGGTCGTCGAGTGTGGGAGGAGGCGCAGTAAGGGACACTGGCTCGGGGCCAGTAGGAAGCAGTGGGTGAGTTGAGGGCGGGCCGCTGCTGAGGCGCGCGATGCCGAGGACTGCGACCGACGCGAGCGCGCAGATGAGCAGGATCCAGCCGAAGGGGCGAGCGCGAAGACGGCCGGGCACGCGGAATCCTCCCGCAGATAGGTGTCTGCCTTAGTATACCTGTCAGCGAACGGCTCTTCAAGTGCCGGAGGCAGGCGGACCCAGACGCAGGATCATCCGAGGCGAGGCGCGGGAGCGCGGCTGGACGTGCAGCGGCGCGGGAAGAGCCAGGACTTGAGGATGGGGCCCGGAGAGGCAGGAGCGCTGGGCGGGAGCGCGATCTCGCTGCGGCCGCGCGCGGCTCGGATTCACTTGCGCGGGGAGGTGTCGAGAGCGACGATGCGTCGGGCAACCTCGCCGACCTTCTGATTCGACCGACTGCTGGTCCGCTTCAGCCAACGATAGGCATCCTGCTCGCCGACGCTCATGTCGCGCATGATGATTCCTTTGGCGCGCTCGACAAGCTTGCGGGATTCAAGGGCCTGCTCGAGGTCGCCGACTTCTCCCCTGAGGAGCTGCAGGTCCTGAAATCGGGCCTGCGCGGTGGCAATGGCGGCGGCAAGGCGGTCGGGTGTCATGGGCTTCACGAGATAGCTGAAGACCCCGACCTCCGAGGCCTCCTCGATCAGATGTTGGTCGCTGTGTGCCGTTACAATGACAATGGGAAGCACGGCCTTCTCGATGATGGCCCTCGCGGCCTGCAGGCCGTCCATGTGAGGCATACGGATGTCCAGGAGGAGCAGGTCGGGGGAGGTGACTTCGGCGAGGTCTACCGTCTCCCGCCCGTCCCGGGCCTCGGCCACAACTTGATGCCCCAGAGACTCCACCATCCGGGCCAAAGCCGTTCGCACGGCATCATCGTCGTCGGCCACCAGAATTCGTAGTGCCGCCACGCTGTTCCCTCCGCGCGCTTGGCAGTCAGACTCGATAGTCAGATCTGTCCCCGGTTGGTTATTCCATATCCGAACAGCAGTCGAGAGGTCTGGACGGCGGCAGAGACTCCGACTCGGAAGAGCAGGGGACCCAGGCAAGGTTCCTGCGCCCTCAGGCGGTCCCCCCGCAGCTATGACCAGGCCGCCGGTTTCATGCTTTGCGCCCAAGTATGGAAAAGAGTGGTTGGCAGAGATTGTGCCGCAGGGGCGCCATGGCCGCGCCGCTGCGGGTCCGCGCTGGTACGGCAGAGCAGTTCAGACCCAGGCCACAGGCCGCGCTCGTGCGCGGTGCGGAGGGGTTGGCCAAATGAAGATACGTCCAGGCACAGGCAAAGAGGCCGCGCCGCCGCGCGGCACGATGGATTCACTGCGCCGAATCGAGCGCGCCCAGCAGAGGCTGTGGTTGCTCGCCCTCGCGCTCCTCCTGATGCTGACCGTGAGCGTGCTGGTACTCGACGCTGTATGGATCACGGTGGAGCGGCTAGTGTCTGGCATGACCGCCAGACTGGCAGACCTACTGAGCAACTACGGGGCTTCGGCAGCTCTGGTTGCGACTATCCTGCTGGCGTGTGCCTACTTCTATGAGAAGCTGGCGATGGTGCGGAATCAGAATCGCGAGCTGGTGCGGGCGCTCGATGCCGGCACCCGCATTCTGGCCCAACGGAACCAGCAGCTCGATACCTGGTCGCAGCTGAGCCACACCTTGATAACGAAGTTCAACCTTCCCCGGCTTCTCGACCTGATCGTGTGCACGGCGGCGGAGGTGACGCAGTCCGACTGCGCGGCCGTCATGCTGAAGGAAGAGGGCAGCCCGCATCTTCGGCTGGCGGCGATCCACCAACGAGGCCTGCAGATGGAACTCGCGCGTCGGGTGGCGGCGATGACGATCAAGAGTGGGGAACGCATCTTCCTGCGCCCGGACGCCCTGCCGGAGGAACTGGATCGGCCAGACCTCCCTTGGGAGGACCTGGCGTCGCTGTCAGGCGCTCCATTGCTGGCGGCCGACAACGTCGTCGGCGCCCTGCTGGTGGGCCGAGTGCGGCCGAATGAGGCATTCTCGGAGGAGATCATGGATGGTCTCGATGCGTTCGCCAGCCAGGCTTCTATCGCACTGGAGAAGGCGCATCTGTACGCCGAGAACCAGAGGCAGCTCGACCGCTTCGAGAAGCTGCTGGATGATTTGCGCCACGCCCAGCGCCAGCTGCTCCAGTCAGAAAGACTGTCGCTGCTGGGCACGTTGGCAGCGGGAGTGACCTATGCCATCAACGTCCCTCTCTCCGCGATCTCGGAACGTGCGGGCCGGCTCTTGAAGCAGGAAGGGCCGGACCCGGGGGCAGTGCGAGAGGAAGTGAGTGCAATTCGGGAACGGGCCACCGGAACGCAGGAGACACTGAGGGGCTTTCTCAAGCTGTGTCAGCATCCTGAGAATCAGGGCATGCAGCCGCTCGACCTCAACGAGGCCATGCAGCGGGCGCTGGCTGTCGTCGAGGGCGATTTCCGGGCATCGGGGATCGAGATCATCGAGTCGTACGGCGAGCTGCCGCCCATCGACGGCCACGGCCCACAGCTCGAACAGGTATTTGTCGATGTGCTGCTCGATGCTGCCGGGATTGCGCGAGACGGAGGCGCGCTGGCAGTGCGAACGGCCGCTCCAGAGACCAACTGGGTTCGCGTGGGAATCGAAGGTCACAGCGCGCAACCAGATGCTGCGGAGGAGGAGGACGGCGGCGGCGGGCAGGAGCCGCCGTATGTGGAGGGCTACGAAACGGGTCTGAACGTGGCTGCGGTCGAGCACATCGTGCATGCCCATCGCGGGAGAATCGTAGCTGGTGGCGAGGCAGGCGGCGGGACCAAGTTTGAGATATGGCTCCCCCGGTCTGCTCCCCGGTCGGAGATGGATTCTCAGGCAAGCGGCGCAGCAGCGGGGGCGCAGAGCGCCCTGGTGTAAACGGGATCTCCGACGGGCGACGTCGGCGGGCGGCCCGCCGGACCGAGATCTGCCAGGGACGGCCTGCTGAGTTACGTCAGCCGCTGCCGGCACGCTCCGCAAGCGGGAAGAGGATGCGAACTCGCGCCACCTCGTCGAGCGCGTGATGCGCCCAGGACGGCAGAGCCGTGGTGGGGTCGGGGTCCAGCCTCGGCGCGGAGAGCGGCCGCCAGCCTTCGCCCAGATCAACCTCCACCAGGAACCGAGAGAGCAAACGCTGCTCCCAGTCCCGACCGTATAGGTCCTCGGCGTGGTAGTCGGGCCGCAGATGCTGATAGAAGAGCGGCATCAGCCCCTCCCAGAGCGGCGCATCCCCTGGAGCCGGACCCACGATCATCCACTGAGTGAGGCGCCAGGCGAAGCCCATCTCCGGGCTGAGCGCGTGCCCGACGGGGACGATTTGAAAGGCCCCGAGGAAGCCCACTGGCGATGTGGACACATCTATCACGCCGGCATGGTTTGCGCGAATGCGGCCCATGGCGGCATACCGCGAGCCGGCGAACCGGCCTATGCCATGCACAGGTCGGATGACCCATCCGAGAAACGTCTGTGATCCGTCTCCATAGTGGAGCGTGACCGCGCCGCCTTCCTTGTTCTCGAAGACCGCGGCGAGGGGATAGCGGACCGGCAGGGCAACCACAATCACCAGCACGTCTCCGCGCGCAGGGACATAGCCATCCGTCAGAGGGCAGAGCGAGCCGTCGCCGGCCTGACGAAATACTCGGCTTCCCACCAGGGGCGCCTCACCACCGCCGAAGATGCCGTCGCCGGCCGGGAGATCGGTGTAGATCGTCGAGCTGGGACTCAGGAAAGAGTGGTAGCCCGTCGGGGGCGCCAAGAACTCCCGCGGTAGGAGGGAGAACACCACCCCGCGGTCCTCCTCCGGGTTATGTCCGACATTGATGTGGATGGCGTTGACAGCAGTCGCTGCGACGTGCCCGGGAGACACCCATTTGGCGGCGGTGAAGGCGCGTCGGTTGACCTGGGTCGTGTAGCGCAGCACGCGGCCGAGGGCGTGCCAGCATCGGCCGGCATCCCGGCTGACGCTTATCTGGCCTCCGGCCTCATTCACGATGCGCAGACGGAAGATCTCCCGAGGCGTCTCTTGGATGACGGCCGCGCGCGCAGGCGAAGCCAGCGGAGCGGCCACGAGGACCGCCGTGAGTGAGAGCACTATGGCAATGCTTGTCTTGATTGTCATCCGGGTGTCGCAGAATGAGAGCAAGCGCATAGGCAGACCGGTGGATTCTAGCAGAAGAGGGCCGGACGCGCCACCGATTGGCACAGGGCATGTGGCGACAGCGGGCAGGACAAGCACGAGGGAGAGAAGCCTGAGGCCCGGTTGAGAGGTTCAGTGGTGGAGTGCCCCGACTCCTTTTCCTCTGACCCTCTCCCTCGCGCTTTCAATGGAATAGCAGCGAGGTATTAGACGCGTTAGCACGGGCGAGAGTTCTCAGATAGGGAGGTTTTTTCGCCACTGACCGTGCTCCCCGGCCGCCGGGCCGGGCGGCCCGTGCTAGAAGCTGTTTCATAACCCCCATCTGAGGTTATGAAACAGCAGCACAAGTCGCCAGGCTCCAGCAGGCGCATTTCATGCCAGCGTCTCTAACGGACAGCCAGGCGAGTGAGGGTCATGAAATGCGCTCTAGTGGCGATCTGCAAGGAGGCGGCGAACCAGTTCGATGTTTCGCCCGGCGGCTTCGCGGAGCTTCTCGACGCGCGGTGTCAGTCGAGCGGACAGGCGGCTCCGCGATTCCCAGGTCTGGGAGATAACGCGGCCCAGCGCCTCCTCATCGAGCCTCCCAATGGAAGTGGCCGACTGAAGGCCCAGTTGCCCCATCAACCCATCTACCTTCGGGTCATACGAAATGGCCACCGGCGGGACGCCGCAGATGGCGGCGAACACGAGCGCGTGCAGGCGCATTGCGACCACCAACTCACAGCCCCCGATGACCGCGAGCAGGTCGCGGGCCGACATCTCGCCCCCGACCACTTGCGTCGCCGACGGCATCCCTGCCGACACCAGCGAGGCGAACTCGATGTCGCGCGTTCGCTGCATGGGTACCAGCACGGGGTCCAGCCCCAGGTGATCGCAGGCGGTACCGATAGCTCGGCCCAGGCGCGCCGCGAGATCTCTGCCTGTGCGGCGCTCCGGCGCCGGCCGAAGGGCAATCGCTGCCGCGGGCCGCTCCCCGCGGGGGAGGCCGGCCTTCTCCCAGGCACGATCCACCTCTTCCGCGGTCGGCCGCGGGAGGAGGAAGGCAAGGTCGGCCGTGACTTCGACCGGCCGCTCGAGGCCCAGCTCGCGGAGGGCAGCTGCCGAGGCCGCCTCCCGCACCGCTACCGCTTCCACGCGGGAGAGCTCGCGGCGGGCGAGCCCCCGCACGAAGCGGCGGCGGAGGGGACCGACGCCGTACCCGATACACGCAACAGGTAGACCGGCTGCCCGCGCGAGGCGCAGCACGCCGAGGTAGTAGAGGGGGGACCGCCAGCTGGTGAGATCCTGGAGGAGGCCGCCGCCGCCGCTCACCAGCAGGTCGCTCTGGCGTGATAATCGATATGCGGAGATGAGTCCGCGTGGCGCCGCGCGTGCGCCGTGCTCCGCCTCGGTGGCCGCGGGATCGCCCGATAGAACGGTCAGCTCGGGGGCCGGCGTCAGTCCGCGGATGCCGGCGACGAGGCCGGCGAGGATGGCCTCATCTCCAGCGTTGCCGAACCCGTAGTAGCCGGATACCAGCACCCGGGGGGGACGGTTCATGGGGTGGCTTTGCGGGGCGGGCGATCGAACAGCAGGCGCCACACGAGAATCGTCACTACGCCAACGACAGCACCGATCCAGAGCCCATGCCCAGTGCGGAGGAAGCTGACATACAAGGGGGTGTGAAGATGACAGAAAGTGTTGACGAGTGAAACCTGGCCCACACACGCCAGCAGCGCGAGGAGCGGAAGCCACGCGCGCCGACCGCGCAGGGAGAGCGCAACGGCCAGCATGAGAGCGGGATGCCCGAGCAGCAGCTCCTTGGTCCGAGGTCGGACCACCAGCAGTGACTCCAGCAGCCCCCGCAGCTTCAGCTCTGCCCCGGAGGGGATGACGAGTGGTTGATTGCCGGTGCGGGTCAGGGAGAAGGCAATGGCGGCGAGGGCCGCAAACACCAGAGCCGCCTCTATCACCAGGATGGGCCGCCCGAGGAACTGCGTCACCCGCAGGCGTGCCCGCGTCCACCACAGCGAGAGCGGCTCGGCGCGGCCCGGCAGGTCCGCGATGACGGCCGCAGCAACCAGCGCGAGGGGAACGATATAGGCGATCTTCACACCCGCGAAACGGTCGATCCCGTTCAGATACCCCACCCGGGAGTATAGACCGACGATCAGCAGTGCCCCGCCGACCGACACCGCGGAGGCGGCCGCCAGCCCGAACAGGGAAGCGCCCAGCAGCAGGCTGACCGGGAGGCGTGTGCCGGAGTCGCGCGCGGTCTGAAGGAGCCACACCAGAGCCAGCGTGGGGAAGACCACGGCTGTGCCTAGCCCCCCGAGCGGCACCACCAGGTTCGGTCGGGCGGTGCCGACCGCAACTCCGGCGGCGACGAGGATCGCAAAGGCCGCCCACGCCCAACCGAAGGGAATCGGCGCCAGTCTCCGCAACAAGAGGAGGAGAGCGGCTGGCAGGCCCAGCGCCACGAGCAGCCGCAGCAACCTCGGCGGATATCCCGTAGGGGCACTGAAAGGAGCGGGCGCGCCGATTCGGAAGCCCTCCGCCCGGAGTGCATCCGCAATGCGCTTGAGGTAGGCCACGTTCACGGCCGCCGGGTCGGAGCTGGACCTGAGCAGCAGGCGAACGTAGCAGGCGCGGATATTGCGTTCTCGCACGGCACGGGCAAACCGCGGCACGGCAACGCCGGGAGAGATGGTCAGCATATCGGAGTCGCTGATGCTGTGCACCCTCACCACTCTGTCTCCGAGCAGCCTGGCCAGGGTGCCATCGCCCTGCTGTCCGGCCATCTCGACATATCCGTAGAGGAGGTCGTGGCGGCGGAAGGCCTCGGTAGTCTCTCTCAGCAAACCATCATAGCCGAGGACCTCTTCCTCTCCAAAGACCACCAGTCGCGCTCCCGCCGCCTGCGCCTCGGCCGCCGCGGCATCAACGGCGCCCGGAGATGATGCTGGGAAGTTGAGCAGTCGAGCCACCACCGGCAGACCGGCGCCGCGGGCAGCGCGTAGGTCTTCCGGCCGCAGGAGCACCGGCAACGTATCGAGCTGGTCCATCCCCACATCCAGGCTGAGCACGAAGGGCGCCTCACTTGTCGCGGCTCGCACATGGGGAAGTCGCGCCCTGATCGCCTCTCGCAGCACGGGGCCCAGCTCCGGGTCGCGGGTCGCTAGGTTGGTGCGCCCGGAGACGGACATCGTGAGGAGACGGCCTGACCGGACTAGCTCGCCCACCGTGATCTCGCGCACGGCCAGCGCGCTCGCCCCTGCTTCACGGAGAGCGGCAAGGAAGTCGGGCGTCGGCAGGCCGGCGGCAGCGGCCGCGGTGCGCGCGTCATCGCCGTCCACGATCAGCGCGACCGTCCGGTTGCCTCGCTCGATGCGGTCCCGCATCACAGCGAGGAAGACAGCGGCGGTCAGCGCCGCGAGCACGAGGACTAGAAAGACCTTGTCCGAGCGGTCGAAGCTCGACTGGCGGTCCAAGATCGACCTCCTGCCTGGCGTAAGTCGAAGCTCGACTGCCGGATGCCTGCCCTGCGGCGGACCAGAGGCAGACGAAACCGCCAGTCGAGCTTCGACCGCACAGGCGGGGAGCATTCTAGCATGCCGCCGAGGCCGCGGCAAATCGTTCCTGGCGAGGTGCAGTGCTCCGGCGACGCAGGCGACATCCCCTCGGCCGCGCTGCGCGTTGCCGAGAGCGTGAAGTGGCGCGCCGCGGCACGGTGGTTCGGGATCGAGATCTGACCCCTAGAGCGCATTTCATAACCCTCACTCGCCTCGCTGTCAGTTAGAGACGCTGGCATGAAATGCGCCTGCGGGAGCCTGGCGGCTTGTGCTGCTGTTTCATAACCTCAGATGGAGGTTGTGAAACAGCTTCTACCCATTACTGCATCCCCCCAGGCCCGCCGGTGATCAGCAGCACGCCCGACGAAACCAGCATGGCGATGGCGCCGCCGAGGAACAGCCCGAAGAAGGCGGGCCGCAGCTTGGTGTAGAGACGCAGGCCGCCGAAGCGGTAGATCGCGTTCACGATGGCCCATCCCACCAGCGCGTTGGCCCAAATCAGGGCGTTGATGCCCCATCCGCCCTGGAGCAGGAATCCCACCGGGCTAAGGCGCCACCAGGAGACGTGCATCTGAAGCAGGGCGAGAGCGCTGACAACGAAGGCGCCGGAGAGCATGGCCGTTATCCCGATGGGGTCGGCCTGCCGGGGATTCTGGAGCTGGTCCACCATGTCTCCCCACTCCCACCGAGGCACCATATCGTAGGTCCACATATCCAGGCCGCCTATTCCCCGCTGATATCCCGCCCAGATGCGGCCCAAGGGACCAAGCGCCACCATCAGCACGACCGCCGCTGCCAGGGCCAGCACCACACTGGTGCCCCGTATGCGGCTGGCGTGGAAGACCTTCATGTTGTTGGCCGCGTAGTGCATGAACGACACCTTGAACTCCGTCATGAAGATTGCATCCATCTGATTCATCAGCACATAGCTGCCCGGGCGCACACCCACCGTGCCGAGACCGTGATCGAGCAGATATCGGACCTGGGGACCGCACTCCACGTGGTTGGTCCCCGCGGCGGCGATCACCCGGGTGAGAGAGATCGCGGTCATGTAGAACATGAATAGCAGGATGAGCAAGCGATGGACCTGGGCCCCAGCCGCGTTGGCCAGCAGGCACAGGCCAGCCGTGCTGAGAAGCAGCCCGATCAGAGCGTAGCGCGGCTTTACGAGCTCCAGCGGATCGCGCTCCCGCCAGGCCGGGTCCCACCAGGCGCGAACCGAGGCCGCCAGCGCGCGCCGCGACTGCCATAGGACAAACATGCCGAAGCCAACAAGGGCACCTCCCGTCTGGTAGCTGAAGAACACCCCGGGATTCAACCCATAGCGCGCCCCTCCCTCCCCGGTGAAGCCGAGCGCGGCCAGCGCCACCATCTCCGTGTAGTACCACACATGAAAGAACCACAGGCTTAGCGAGACCTCCACCGGAAGCAGGCACATGATGCCGATGCTGCTCCAGTTAAGGTTGAACTGGAGCCGGTTGAGCACCCCCCAAGGCATCACGTTCTGATCGAACGCCCGCCCGATGGGCCAGCGCATGTCGTGAAAGGGAACCGCCGGGTAGTAGGTGCTCAACAACCCGACCATGCCGAAGAGGAACGCGATGCCGAACCCAGCCCAGAACATGGGCTGGCGCGGCAGCGGCGTCCCCGGAATACCGCGCTGCCCCACGGTCTCGAGCGGAATCTGCGCCAGCGGGAAGACCAAGCGCTGCCCCTCGATCCAGTCGCGCCGCACCAGCGACATGAGACAGAATGACCCCAGGTAGATGCAGAGCGCGATGGCCCCCCAGGTGACCAGCGGATCGCGCCATACTCCCCAGGGCGCCGCCTGCTTCTCCGGGATCCCCTCCCAGAGCCACCGAACGGCCTGCGGATTATTCAGTTGCATCCAGACGGGTATGTGGGGCTGGATGAGGATCTGCCACTGGTTCTCCGGCGAGGCGAAGTATTGGCTCGCCGTCACCATCACCATGACGAAAGTGGCGTACCCAACGGTGGATATGGCCGCGGTGGCCGCTACCATGGTGTAGACCGTGAGGATTTCCCGGCGCGTCAGGCTGCGGTCGATGTATCGACTGCGCGCACGGCATCGCCAGATGAGTAAGCCGTTGATGGGACCCAACACTAGGACCAGAGCAAGAATCGAAGCCCCGGTGATCGGACCGAGCCCCAGGTCTGCGCCTCCCTTCACGACGCTGAGGTACGGGAGGAGAAGTGCGAGGCCGGCGACGAAAGCGAGGCCGAGAAGCACTGCCCGCAGTGTCACTCCGGAGGGACTGCTTTCCTCAGAAGATGTGGGCTCCTGTTCCATGTGCCTCCGCGAGGCGCTCCCGCCTCACTTGTGTCTCGAGGGCTCGCGTCGCCGCCAGCTGCGCACGCCGCCAGCGGATCGCGCCCCGCTCAGGCTCGGGGGTCCTCGCCCTGCCTGCTGCGGCCCAGATCGGTCGCGGTGACTCGTAGGACAAGCAGCGTCATGTCATCTCGCCGCCGGCCGTTCTTGCCGTAGTCGTTCACATACTTGAAGATACGAGCGGCCATGGCGTCGGCGGTGGAAGCCCCCACATGTGCCTTGATCTGTTCGATCAAACCCTCCCGGCCGAGCATACGGCTTCGTCGATCCGTGGCCTCGGTCATCCCGTCGGTGAATAGGACGAGGGTATCCCCCGTGTGGAGAGGGAGCTTCTCTTCCCCGTAGGTCGCCTCCGGGAGAACTCCCAGCACCATGCCGGTACCGCGAAGCGCAATGGGGTCGCCGCCCGAGGCGGGAATGATGATCGGCGGCTCGTGGCCGGCGTTGGCGTAGGTAAGGGAGGCTGTGTCGAGATCGATTACCGCGTAGCAGAGACTGATGAACGTCTCGGGGTCGACCTTTTCGGCAGTCTCCGTTTCAACCAAGCTGTTCACATCCTGGAAGACGGCCGCGGGAGACTGCTGATGGCGGGCGGCAAACCGCAGGGCAGCCTTGAAGGTTGGCAGGTAGACAATTCCCAGGCTGTGCTTGCCGCGGACGTCGGCCACGCAGATACCCCACCTCCGGCCTCCCAGTGGGATCAAGTCGTAGTAGTCACCGGACTCCGCGGTCGCCGCCGGGCGGAAGCGAAGCGCAACGTCCAGGCCCGGGACCCTCGGCAACCGCGACGGCCGCACCATGTCCTCCACATGCTGCGCGATGCGGATGCGCTGGTAGTGCTGCTGCAAGACGCCGTGGCTGATGAGCAATGCGTGATGCTCGCGCGCGCGGACCTCTGCCACGACGCTGACGACACCAGCGGTCACGATGAGAAATGCAATCTGCAGCCCGGCCGGTCCCACGGATGCGCGGGCCACCTCAGGAGAGGACGCAGCCACGGTCAGCACAAAGAGGTACAAAGCGGAGGCAAAGGTAGCGATCAGCAGCGCGCCGCCCACCCCCAGCCAAAGCCCGGCGACTATCACTACCGGGTAGTACAAGACAAAGAAGCGCTCTACGCCGGAGCCGCAGAAATAGAGCCAGACGCTCACCAGCATGACATCGCCGATAACGATGAGGAGACGAGGAACGGGAAGGCCGCGGACGTGCAGCAGGAACAGCGCGAGATTATAGGAGGCGGCCGCGATCACGGCCGCAACAAGAAGCGCGCCGCGAGTGCCGCGGGCCGTCATGAACTCCGGCGAGAACAGCACTATCAGCACGAGGATGGTGCGGAAGACCGCGACCGCGATTTCCGTGTCGCGGCTTCGCACCTCGGACGGTATCGCGGGAGACGTTCCTGTTGCGGACATCCTCACCCCTAGTCTGGCAGAGGCGAGCTTCGGCACAGCCGGCGATAGTCCTGCCCGCGGCAACGAAGGGAATGCTGGCAATGGAGAAATCTGGACAAGGAAGTGGAAGGCTGGGCGAAAGCTATGGTATAAACTATATAGGGTGGTATGGCGGCGGCGTGTTTTCGTGCCGTCCCGGGCCGGTCTAGGTTATCTCCGACCCGGCCTGTCAGTGGGGGGTGCAGGCATGCGGATGCTTTTCGGGCGACGGGTTCGACGGTTCCTCGCGGGATTGCTGCTGGTAGCCGCGGGAGCGACGGGAGCTTCCGTCGCGTCGTTGCGGCCCGACGAGAGCAGCTTCGAAACCCTCTCCCTGCGGCTGGATGTCATCAGGCGCGAGAAGCAGGCGGTCCAGAGCAAGCTGCGGACAATCAAGAAACGCCAGCGGCGGGTGACCAACGACCTGGCGTATCTCGATGCGAAGCTCGACCGTGCCGAATCTCGGCTCCACCGGACCTCCGCGGAAGCAGCGCTCGCGCGCACGGATGTCCAGCAGGCCACCCAGGCGTGCAGCGCAGCAGAGGAGCGGCTGACGAGCCACTGCGAGAATGTATCCGCCCGGCTGGCCGCAATCTACGAGCAGGGCGAAGTGCAGCCCATCGAGGTGCTCCTGACCGCTGCCAGCTTCAGTGATTTCTCCAACCGCATGTACCTCCTCGATCAGGTGGTAGCCAGCGATGCCGAAATGCTGGACGACTACGAGGAGGCGCGCGGTGATGCGGATGCGCGACGGGCCGACCTCGAGGAGCGGGAGCAGGAGCTGGCCCGTTTGAGGAACCGGATCGCATCCGACAGGAAACGGACTCGCTCGGCGCTAGAGGACACGAGGCGCAGGAAGACCAGCCTCCTCAACGACCGGGCGGCCTGGGAGAGAGCGCTCGCCGAGCTCGAGGCGGATTCCCGGGAAGTGGAGGCGATGCTCCAGCGCCTCCAGCAGACACCTGAGGGCCGGGCGCGTCTCTCCAAGTCGTGGAGCGGGAAGCTCGAGTGGCCCCTGCGAGGGCGAATCAGCTCCGGCTACGGCTATCGCGTGCATCCAATCTATCGCGTCCGGAAGATGCACACGGGTATAGACATCGCTGTCCCCAGGGGCACTGAGATCCGCGCGGCGGCCCCAGGCACGGTGGTGCACGCGGCTCGCTGGGGTGGATACGGCAACTGTGTCATCGTGGACCACGGTGGGGGGATGGCTACGCTCTACGCTCACTGCTCGCGACTGGCCGTGGAGAATGGTGACACGGTCAAGCAGGGAGAAGTCATCGCCTACGTCGGGAGCACTGGTCTGTCCACCGGCCCTCACTTGCACTTCGAGGTGCGGCGGGACGGACGCCACACGAACCCGATGCAGTTGCTGCCCTAGATTCCGTCCCTCTCTGGGCGGGGCATCCCTGTTTGACACTTCCCCGCCGGCGCGAGTACAATCCCCTGCAAGCAATCCGCGCGGCCGCGGTGGCCCGTTCGCGGTCCGCCCGCGGCTCGATCTTTTGGGGAGGAGGAGAACCGTGAGCGACCTTCTGCTGTACGACACCACCCTTAGAGATGGTGCGCAGACAGAGGGCATTTCGCTCTCGGTGGACGACAAGGTGAAGATCGCCCGGAAGCTCGACGATCTGGGCGTCCACTACATCGAGGGCGGCTTCTCTGACCCAAGCAACCGCACGGACATGGACTTCTTCGGCCGCATGAGGGGGCAATCGCTCGAGCACGCGAGGCTGGTAGCGTTCGCCATGACCCGCCGAGCGGGCAGTCCGGTGGAAGAAGATCGGGGCATGCGGAATCTGGTGGAGCTGGGGGTGCCGGTCGCCGCCGTCGTTGCCAAGACCTGGGATCTTCACGTGGAGGCCGTCCTGCGCACGGACCTGGATGAGAATCTCAACATGATCCAGGATTCCATTCGCTATGTGAAGGAGCACGGGCTGGAGGCCGGCCTCGACGCGGAGCATTTCTTCGACGGGTTCGAACAGAATCCGGAGTATGCTCTGGCCTGCCTGGAAGCTGCAACAGCCGCGGGAGCAGACTGGATCTGCCTGTGCGACACCAATGGGGGAACGCTTCCCGGCCAGGTCCAGGAGGGAGTACGGGCCGCCCAGGGTGCCGTCAAGTCGACGCTGGGCATCCACTCACACAATGACAGCGAACTGGCTGTGGCCAACGCTCTCGCTGCCGTGGCGGCGGGCGCGACCATGGTCCAGGGCACGGTTAACGGCTACGGGGAGCGCTGCGGAACAGCGAACCTGTGTGCCGTGATCCCGAACCTGCAGCTCAAGCTGGACCGGAAGGTGCTGACGGAAGAGCAGCTCGCGCAGCTCTACGAGACGGCGCACTACGTGGCCTCCATCACGAACATGCCTCCGCCCGAGCGCGACGCATTCGTGGGGCACAGCGCTTTCGCCCACAAGGGCGGCATGCACGTGGACGCCATGCTGAAGCACCCGCGCACCTACGAGCACATCCTGCCGGAGACGGTCGGAAACGAACGGCGCTATCTGGTCTCAGATCAGGCCGGCCGCGGCGCGCTTGTCTTCAAGGTCCAGTCTCTCGAACTCGGGCTCGAGAAGGACTCCCCACAGGCGCGGGAGATAATGGCGCGCCTGAAGGAGATGGAGCACGCGGGTTACCAGTTCGACGGCGCCGAAGCGTCCTTCGAGCTGATGGTGCGCAAGAGCGTTGGGATGTACCAGCCCCGGTTCCAGCTCGAGGGCTTTCGAGTGACGGTCGAGAAGGACCGCGAGGGAGAGATCAGGACCGAGGCCACCATCAAGTTGGCGGTGGATGGAGAGAAAGAGCACACCGCGGCGGAGGGCGACGGCCCCGTGCACGCCCTCGACAATGCCCTGCGAAAGGCTCTCGAGCGCTTCTATCCGCAGCTGGCGGAGATCCGACTCACCGACTTCAAGGTGCGTGTTGTCGATGCCCCTGAGCAGGCAACCGCGGCAAGGGTGCGAGTGATGGTCGAGTCGCGGTCCGGAGCGCGCAGCTGGACCACGGTGGGCGTCCACACCAACATCATCGAGGCGAGCTGGCAGGCGCTGGTGGATGGTGTCGAATGGGGGCTGCTCCAGGGTCTCGACGACGCCAAGGAAACGCGATAGCCTCTGCTCACAGCGGCTCACAGCGGCGAGCCGCCAGCCCGGTCGGCTCAGTCTTCCTGGCTGGAACTTGCGGCTGTCGGCTGCTCCTCGCCTTCCTTCCTCTGGCGTTCCTGGTAGTCCTGAATTGCTGATCTGAGCGCCTGCTCGGCGAGCACCGAACAGTGCATCTTGACGGGGGGAAGCCCCCCCAGAGCTTCCGCCACGGCCTTGTTGCTGATCCGCACGGCCTCCTCTATGGTCTTGCCCTTCACCAGCTCGGTCACCATACTGCTGGTGGCGATGGCCGCGCCACAGCCGAAGGTCCGAAACTTCGCGTCTGTGATCACCCCGTCCGCCACCTTGATGCTGAGCTCCATTATGTCGCCGCAGACGGGGTTGCCGACCTTGCCGACACCGTCCGCGTTCTCCATCTCGCCCACATTCCGCGGGTTGCGGAAGTGCTCCATCACCTTCTCGCTGTACACGTTCGTGCGTTCCTCCTCAAGCCAAGGGCGAATCACAAGACGGTAACACAACGAAACAGCGCCGTCAACTGATCGCTTTCCCAGGCGTGTCCAACAGAAGGGTGACCGGTCCGTCGTTGATCAAGTGGACTGACATGTGCGCTTGAAACACGCCCGTCTCGACTCGCAGGCAGCTCTCCCTCACCCGCTCCACAAACTTCTGGTAGAGACGCTCCGCCTCCTCCGGCGGCGCCGCCGCCGTAAAGCTCGGCCGACGGCCCTTCCGGCAATCCCCGAGCAGCGTGAACTGGCTCACCACCAGCACCGAGCCGCCCACATCCTGCACCGCGCGGTTCATCTTGCCGCTATCGTCCTCGAAGATGCGCAGACCCGCGATCTTATCGGCCAGCCAGACCGCCTCTCGCTCCCCGTCCCCGTCGGCCACGCCCAGCAAGACCACCACCCCCTTGTCGATCTCCCCCACCACTTCACCGCCGACCTCAACTCGCGCGGCACTGACACGCTGGACAACTGCGCGCATCTATCTGCCCTCGCCCGCCTCAGTCCTTGGGTTTCCCCTTACCGGGCAGCGAGCGCATCAGGTTGGCCATCTCGATGGCGGAGCGCGCGGCGTCTGCACCCCGGTTGCCGGCCTTGGTGCCGGCCCGCTCCACGGCCTGCTCGATGGTGTCGGCCGTGACCACGCCGTAGATCACCGGCATGCCGGTGCGCAGCGAGGCCTGAGCGATTCCCTTTGCCGCCTCCGAGGCGACGTAGTCGAAGTGCGGCGTCGCCCCCCGAATCACCGCGCCGAGACAGATGACTGCGTCATAGCGGCCTGACTCCGCCAGGCGCTGCGCCGCGACCGGAAGCTCGAAGGCCCCGGGCACCCATGCAATCTCAATCTTCTCCTCCGCCGCGCCGTGGCGCGCGAGGACGTCGAGCGCGCCGGAGACTAGGCGTCGAGTGATCAGATCGTTGAAACGGCTGGCGACGATGCCGAAGCGAAGCCCCTCGGCGACCAGCGATCCCTCATAGCTCTTGCTCACGATGCTCCGTCCTTTCCACTGTCCTTGTCCTCGACCATATCGGAGAGGAGATGTCCCAGCTTCTCCCGTTTCGTCCGAAGATAGCCCCTGTTGGCTTCATTCGGCGGTATCTCGAGCGGAACCCGCTCCACCACTTCGATGCCCATTCCCTCCAGCCCGACCACCTTGCCCGGGTTGTTGGTCATGAGCCGAATCTCTTTGAGCCCGAGGTCGGCCAGAATCTGCGCGCCGATCCCGTAATCGCGAATATCGGGCGCGAACCCGAGGAGCCGATTGGCCTCCACCGTATCGTGGCCGTGCTCCTGCAGTTCGTAGGCCCGGATCTTGTTTATCAACCCGATGCCTCGCCCTTCCTGCTGGATGTAGAGCAGAACTCCCGATCCCTCGTCGGTGATGAGGTGGAGGGCCCGCTCCAACTGCTCCCCGCAGTCACAGCGAAACGAGTGGAAGACATCGCCGGTCAGGCAGCTCGAGTGCACTCTCACCAGCGTCGGCCCCGGCCCGATCTTCCCGTAGACCATCGCGAGATATGGCTTGGTGTCCACGAGGCTCTCATAGGCGTGTACCGTGAACACGCCGAATCGCGTCGGCACCACTGAGGTGGCGGCGCGGCGGATCAGCTTCTCGCGGCGTCGCCGGTAATGGATGATGGACTCGACGGTGACTATGTTGAGGTCGTGCTTTCGGGCCAGCTCCGCGAGGGCGGGCATCCTCGCCATGGTTCCATCTTCGGCCATTATCTCGCAGATGATCGCGGCGGGGTATATCCCGCCCAGCCGAGCCATATCCACGGATGCTTCGGTCTGCCCGGCCCGGACCAGCACCCCGCCGTCTTTCGCCTGCAGGGGGAAAACGTGGCCCGGCCGCGCGAGATCCTCGGGCCCCGTGGTGGGATCGATCAACGCCTTCACGGTGGCCGCTCGATCGTGGGCCGAAATCCCGGTCGTCGTGCCTTCCTTCGCATCGACGCTGACCGTGAAGGCGGTGCCGTGGAGCGCAGTCCCGTCAGGCACCATCGGCTGGACGTCCAGCTCCTGGAGTCGCTCCCGGGTCATCGCCACACAGATCAGGCCGCGGCCCTCCTTCGCCATGAAGTTGATCGCCTCCGGGGTGGCGAACTCCGCAGCGACGGCCAGGTCGCCCTCGTTCTCCCGGTCCTCGTCGTCCACGATGATGACGCACCGCCCGGCCTTGAAGTCGTCCAGCGCCTGGTCCACCGGGACGATCCGCTTGTCGTCCTCTCGCTCGTCCGTCACGACAGCTCTGCCTCCGCCATCCAGCCAAGCAGCTTCTCGTCGCCCGCCGTCTCCGATCCGCCCTCGCGCGCGCCCAGAAGCTTCTCGACGTGCTTTGCCAGTAGGTCCGCTTCCGTGTTCACTCGATCTCCCACCCGCAGGTCGCCAAGCGTAGTCGCGGCCAGCGTCGCCGCCACCAGCGCGACCGAGAACCGCCGCCCCTCGGGGCGCACCACCGTCAGGCTCACCCCATCCAGCGTCACCGATCCACGGTCCACCAGATAGCGCTCGAGCCCGGCCGGGCAGAGCAGCTCCACGAGCCGGGTGTCCCCTCGCTCCTGAACTCCGGTCACCTCTGCCAGGCCGTCCACATGTCCCGCCACCAGATGTCCACCCAGGCGATCGCCAACCCGCAGCGGCCGTTCGAGGTTCACCCGCCCTCCCTGCCGAGCGGCGCCGAGAGTGGTCCTCTCGGCCGTCTCCGGCAGCAAGGAAGCCCAGAAACGATCTTGAGAGGCGCGCTCCACAGTTAGGCACGGGCCGCTGACCGCGATGCTGTCGCCTGCCTTCAGGTCCTCCAGCACGCGCTGGGCCCGAATCCCGAGACGCAGGCTGCGCCCGCGAGCCACCTCTGCTATCACTCCAACTTCCTCGACCAGTCCTGTGAACATCCTGTACAGACCTAGGCTGCCTGCTCCCGCCGGAGCGGCGCCGTGTGCTCCTGACTCAATTCGCAAGCTCGCCCGTGATCAGCAGATCCTCTCCAAGCCGCCTCACCCGCACTCTCTCCAGCCGCCACGCCTGCGAAAGCTGCTGCACCCCGACTCCTTCGACGGGCGTGAGCGCGTCGGCCCCGCCGATCAGCCTGGGCGCCACAAAGAAGTATACACGATCCACCAGTCTCGCGGCTAGCGCGCCGGCCGCCAGGGTGCCGCCCGCCTCGACAAGCACGCTCTGGATGCCCCGCCTGCCGAGCCTCTTCATCAGGGACCTGAGATTCACTTTGCCTGCCCGGGAGCCGATTACCCAGATCTCCGCCCCTGCTCGCTCCAGGCGGCGAATCCGCGTCTGGGGCGCCTGCCGGGTTACGGCAATTACCGGCGGCCTCCCGTCCGCGGTCAAAAGACGCGCAGTGGCGGGAGTGCGCGCGCGACTGTCCACCACCACCCGGAGCGGAGTCGATCCCCGAGACATCCGCACCGTCAGCTCCGGATCGTCCGCAAGAACGGTCTCGACCCCGGTCAACACCGCATCGTGCCTCGCCCGAAGCCGGTGAGCCTCGGTGCGGGCCCGCTCCCCGGTGATCCACTTGGACTCGCGGGAGGCGGTGGCGATCTTCCCATCAAGGCTCATCGCCGCCTTCAGGGAGACGAGGGGCAGGCCTGTCGTGACGTGCTTGCAGTAGGCCGCGTTGAGGGCGCGCGCCTCCCGCGCCAGCACACCGACCGCCACTTCGATACCCGCGCGGCGCAAGCGCCGGATGCCCTTCCCGTTTACGAGTGGGTTCGGGTCGGTGCAGGCGACTACCACGCGTCGCAGGCCCGCCTCGATCAGCGCTTCCGTACAGGGAGGCGTTCTACCGTGGTAAGAGCACGGCTCCAGCGTGACGTAGATGGCGGCGCCCCTCGCCGCCTGCCCCGCATCTCGCAGCGCCCAGACTTCCGCGTGCGGCCCACCGGCCCGCCGGTGGTATCCCTCCCCGACTACGCGGCCGCGCTTGACGATGACCGCGCCCACCATGGGGTTGGGGGCTGTCTTGGCACGACCCCTGGCTGCCAGCTTCAGTGCCCGCCGCATCCGGCGAGCGTCGTCGTTGCCGCTCATTCGCTACTCGTCGCTCTCCGTCGTATCGGCCCGTGGCGCGCCGCCCGGCCGCTCGCGGCCGGAGGACTCTCCGCCCTCTCGTTTCACCCGGCCCGCGAGAAGCTGGGCCATATCGCGCCAAATCTGGTGCTGGCGCTCGGTGAGACGTTCGTCCACCTCCCGCACGTCCGCCATCATCGCCCCCACCAGGATCACCGCAATGAGAATGCAGCCCGACCAGTATCCCATGAACAGAGCGGGCCGGGCCTCCGCCTGTGTGAGCCTCACCACGAACAGCCCGACGAATACTGCGGCCAGCAACACCAGCATGAGCATGCCTGCCACCAGGCGGAGGGCGAACCGGCGCCGCGAGATGAGGCGGCGGCCGGTCCGGAACTGCCGGATCTCCACCATCAGGAGAATCACGACAATGAGACTCAATATTACCAGTGAGATAGCGACTGTAAACACTGGACAGCGTCCTGCGGCGGAGCCTGCGCGCGGCAGTCTCTCCCCCTCCATGATAGCACCGCCGCGCGAAAAAGCGCAAGGCGGCCGGGCTGTCGAGCGTGCCGCCAGGCCGCGTTGACGGCGCCCTGAGGGCGGTGATATACTGCGGCCGAGATGAGTTGGGTAGCTTCCGCCCTCGATGACTGGGCGGAGTTCCGTCAGATCAAGGAGGGGCTCACGTCAGAGAGCGCCTCCCGGGTCCGCGTGGAGGGCGCAACTGGCCCCGTCAAGGCGCTGATTGCAGCCGCGCTCGCGCGCGCCCTCAACACCCCGGTCGTAGTCCTCTGCCCGAACAGCGAGTCGGCCGAGCGGATGCACGACCACCTGGTCGCGCTGGCCGGCGAGCCCAGGCAGACACCTGAAGGTGCGGCCTCCGCGCAGGAGGGCCCGGCCACCCTGGTTCCCTCCCTGGAGGTGCTGCTCTACGAGGACATCGCTCCAGATCCTCGGCTCGTGGGAGAGCGGCTGCTTGCACTCACGAGGCTCCTCCGGGCGGAGGGGGGGATATACGTCGCCAGCGCCCCGGCCGCGTTCCAGCGCTGCCTGCCGCCCTCAGTCGTCGGCGAGGCATTCTTGACACTGAATGCGGGCGAATCGGTGGACCGGGAGGACCTGATCCGCCGCCTGGTCGAGCTCGGCTACGAGCGAGAAGAGATGGTGGAGGCGCCGGGGCAGTTCAGCGTGCGGGGTGGCGTCGTCGATGTGTATCCGGCAAATGCTTCCCGGCCGGCGCGCGCTGAGTTCTTCGGCGACGAGATCGATTCGCTCCGAACCTTCGAGCCGAGCAGCCAACGCTCCGTCGACCCATTGACCTCGCTGTCCGTGCTCCCCGCGCGAGAGGTCCACCTAACGAAGGAGGCCGCCGCGCGCGCGGTGCCCCTCATCGAAGCATCCCTCGAGACGCACGCCGACTTGCTGCGGTCATCGGGGAAAGATCTGGAAGCGGCGCGCCTGGAAGACCGCATCGGCGAGGTGCTCCAGGCGCTCGACCAGCGGGCCTACGTGCGAGGGCTGGAGTACTTCCTCCCCTTCCTGTATCCGCAATCGGCGACTCTTCTGGACTACCTGCCGGAAGAGGCCGTCCTCGTCCTGGATGAGCCTCCCCAGATGACCGACCAGTACCAGGAGTTCCTCGGCGACTTGCTGGAGGTGGCGGCGGCCCGACTGGACCAGGGGCTGCTGCTGCCTCTACCCGCCTCCGGCGAGCTACATCTCCCCCTGCAAGACGCACAGCAAGCGCTCAATCGTCACCGAGCATTGGAGCTCACTCTCTTCGGCGGAGGATCGGACAGGCGTCCGGCCCTGCGCGTCAGCGTGTCTTGTCAGCCCATGGAGGAGTTCGCGGGCGACGTCGAGCGCATGGCCGACGAGCTCAAGCGCTGGCAGAACCGCGGAGACCGAATTCTCGTAGCTACCCGCCAGGCCGACCGCCTCATCGAGCTGCTGGATGAGGCGGGCATTGGCGACATGGTTCGCGAGGAACCTGGCCTCCAGCCAAGAACGGGGCAGATCGTCATTTCAGAGCGGCCGCTGAACGAAGGCTTCCGCCTTCCCGGGGCCGGACTCGCGGCGCTGGCGGACCGAGAGATCTTCGGGTGGCGTCGCCTCCGCCGGCACACTCGCCGTCGGGCGGCCGAAGGAGTGCCCATCGGGGCGCTCACCGACCTGAGGCCGGGCGAGTACGTGGTTCACATCAATCACGGGGTGGGCATCTACCGCGGCCTCGCGACACGCGGCCCGGAGGGCGCGGAGCGCGAGTACCTGCTGGTGGAGTACGCCGACAACGACCGGCTGTACGTTCCCTCCGAGCAATTCGATCGCGTTCAGAAGTACCTGGGAGGAGAGGAAGGACGCCCCCAGGTGCACCGTCTGGGCGGCAGCGAGTGGGAGCGAACCAAGCGGCGCGCCCGTCGCTCCGCCCGTGAGCTGGCAGGTGAACTCGTTCGGCTCTACTCCGCACGCCAGCGCCAGACCGGACACGCCTTCGCCTCTGACACGCCCTGGCAGCAGGAGATGGAAGACGGATTCATGTACGAGGAGACGCCCGATCAGCTCAACTCCATCGAAGCGGTGAAGCAGGACATGGAGGCAACCCGGCCCATGGACCGCCTCGTCTGCGGCGATGTCGGCTACGGCAAGACGGAGGTGGCGATCCGGGCCGCCTTCAAGGCGGTGATGGACGGCAAGCAAGTCGCCGTGCTGGTGCCCACGACTGTCCTCGCCCAGCAGCACTATGCGACCTTCAACGAACGCCTCGCGCCTTACCCCGTGCGCATCGAGATGCTCAGCCGCTTCCGCAGTCGCAAAGACCAGGCCCGGGTGGTGTCCGACCTTGCGGCGGGAGCGGTGGATATCGTGATCGGCACTCACCGACTGCTCTCCAAAGACATCCAGTTCAAGGACCTTGGCCTGCTCGTCATCGACGAAGAGCAGCGGTTCGGCGTGCGCCACAAGGAGAAGCTGAAGCAGCTCCGCACCACGGTTGACGTCCTCACGATGACCGCCACGCCGATCCCACGCACACTCCATATGGCCCTCAGCGGCATCCGCGACATGAGCGTCATCAACGATCCTCCGGAGGGCCGCACCGCCATCATCACGCGCACTCTCCCGCGGGAAGATGGGCTGATTCGGGAAGCGATTCTGCGGGAGGTCGAACGCGGCGGCCAGGTCTACGTGGTCCACAACCGCGTCGAATCCATCAGCCACGTCGCCCATCACATACGAAGGCTGGTGCCCCACGCGCGGCTGGTCGTGGCCCACGGCCAGATGGACGAGCGCCAGCTCGAGAGCGCAATGCTCGACTTCTACGCCGGCGAGGCGCACATAGTGGTGTGCACCACCATCATCGAGAGCGGGCTCGACATTCCGAACGCGAACACCCTGGTGGTGACCGATGCCGACCGCCTGGGACTGGCGCAGCTCTACCAGCTCCGCGGCCGCGTCGGGCGCTCGAATCGACAAGCATACGCCTACCTTATGTGGACTCCGGACAAGCGCCTCACAGAGGCCGCGGAGAAGCGCATCGCAGCCATCCGCGAGTTCTCCGATCTTAGCTCGGGCTTCAAGATCGCGGTCCGCGATATGGAGATCCGCGGCGCCGGCAATCTGCTGGGACCCGAGCAGCACGGATTCATCACCTCCGTGGGTCTCGATCTCTACATGCAGATGCTCTCCGACGCTGTCCATGAGGCGAAGGGCGAGGCGCCGGAGGCCAGGCCGCAGGTGAGCGTGGACCTGCCGGTGACCGCCTACCTGCCGAACCACTATGCGCCGGACCTGAATCAGCGGATCGAACTCTACCGGCGCCTCGCGGCTGCGCCCGACGATGCCCGCCTCGACGAACTGCGCACGGAGATCGCCGACCGGTTTGGCCGCCCTCTGCCTCAGGCCACAGAGAACCTGGTGCGCCTGGCGCGGCTGAAGGTGCGCTGCGTGGAGGCCGGCATTCAGACCATCACCACAGAGGGCGATCTGGCGAGTCTCCGACTGACCGAGGGACTGCGTCTCGCCGGCGTGGCTGCCTCGCGGCTTCGCGCTGCGCTCTCGCCCAGCACGCGCATCTGGCTGGCAGTGCTCAATCACAACCGTGTGGTGATCTCTCTGAGAAAAGCCGATGCAGAGGGGGTATTCTCCCGATTGGAGGATGCACTCGCGGTGCTCGGAGGACTGCCGCTCGCGGAAGAGGCCGAGCGGCACCAACGCCGCATGGAGCTGGTTGACGGAAGGTCCGCCGCCACCTGAAGCGGAAGGCCTGCGGGCAGCCGAGGAGACAGCAATGCCCAGAGTGGTTCCGATATCGTTTCGCCCAGCCGGCCGTCCCTACCGGTTCGATGCGGGCGACCTGGACCTGAAGCCGGGGGATCTGGTCGTGGCCCGTACCTCCCGGGGGCTCGAGCTGGGCTGGGTGCGTTCAGGCCCAAGCGAGATCCCCGACTCCGAGCTCGAGGTGGAGCTCAAGCCCGTCGTTCGCGTCGCCACGGAAGATGACGTGCGAAAGGCTGAACGGAACGCGGAGCGCGAGAGCAACGCCATGGAGATGGCGGCCAAGAAGATCGCCAAGCACGGTCTGCCGATGAAGGTGATCGAAGCAGAGGCCACTCTGGATGGCTCCAGAATCGTACTCCATTTCAGTGCCGAAGGCCGCGTCGACTTCCGCGCCCTGGTGCGCGATCTCGCCCGTTCGCTCCGCACGCGTGTCGAACTCCACCAGGTGGGGGTCCGGGACGAGGCGAAGATGCGCGGCGGCCTCGGGCACTGCGGCCGCCCTCTCTGCTGCGCCACCTTCCTCACCACCTTCGATCCCGTCGGAATCAGAATGGCGAAGGAGCAGAACATCTCGCTCAACCCCCAGAAGATCTCCGGCGTCTGCGGGCGCTTGATGTGCTGCCTCAACTTCGAGTACGAGCACTACCGGGAGGCCAAGTCCTGCCTCCCTAAGGTCGGCAGCCGAGTCGAGACGGAACAAGGGCCCGGCAAGCTCAAGGAAGTGAATGTGCTGCGAGACCGAGTGACGATCGCCCTCGAGGAGGGCGGACACATCGAGCTCCCCACGCAGGCCCTTCGCCGAGGCGGACCCGGGCGTTCACACGAGGCTGCCGCCGAAGATAAACAGTCGGCCGCTGTGCCGGCCTCCGAGCGGACGGCTGCATCTCGCCGCTCGGACAACTCGGGCCCGCAGGAATCCTAGACGGAACGGAGAAGGCGAGGCCCCGGGTCAGGGCCGAGCGCAGCGGGCGCTCGGCTCGACGCCAGAGACGAGTGCCAGGCTTGCCCTGGCGTGCGGCCCCGTGCCGGGTCGGCACCTCTGCAGACAGAGAACGGCTCACCTACAACAGGAGAACAGTGGATATGGCAAAGCAAGTCAAGCTTGGTCTGATCGGATGCGGAGGCATCATGAGCATGCATGTCGACCAGCTGGCGCCTGTGAAGGCGGCCAAGATCGTGGGGCTGGCCGACACCAGCGAGGACATGCTGCGGCGGCTGGTGGGAAGACACCCTCACCTCGACGGGCTGCCCTGGTTCTCCGACTATCGGGAGATGCTTAAGGAAGTGCCGATGGACGGAGTGATCATTGCCACGCCGCATACGCTTCACTACGAGCAGATCATGACCTGCATGGACCGGGGTCTGCACGTGCTCGGGGAGAAGCCCATGGTGTGCAGCGTCCGTCACGCGAAAGCTGTTATGCGGAACTCCGAGAGAAAAGGCCTCATCTTTATGCTGGCATACCAGCGCCACTTCTCCCCCGCTTTCCGCTATGCGAAGCAACTCGTCGCTGAGGGCAAGATCGGGAAAGTCACATTCGTGCAGGCACTGCAAGCACAGGAATGGCTGCGCGCCACTGCTGGAACCTGGCGCCAGGACCCGACGCTGAGTGGAGGCGGCCAGCTCAACGACTCGGCCAGCCATTTGCTGGACATTATCCTGTGGGTCACAGACCTCGTTCCGAACACTGTATATGCCGAGATCAACAACCGCGGCACCAAAGTGGACATACTGTCCGGCCTGGCGGTGCGATTCCGAGGCGGCGCCATTGGCAGCCTGGCCGTGGTTGGCGACGCGCCGAGCTGGTGGGAGGAGGTCACCTTCTACGGGGAGAAGGGCGCCCTCTACGTGCGCGACAACCGCCTGCTGCTGCAGACCGGTTCCCCGAAGGCGAAGACTACGGATGTGACCGAACGCAAGCGCTACCGCGGCGACGCCGACAAGAACTTCGTCGATTCGATCCTCGGCCGCGACGAGCCGCAGACTCCGCCCATCTGGGGGCTGCGCGTCACACAGCTCACAGAAGCCGCCTGGGAATCCGGCCGCACTGGCAAGCCGGCAAAGGTGAAGCACTGAGGGGACGGGCGCGTCAGGGCTGGTCGTCGCCCCGCAGCGCTTCGCGGAGGCGCTCGATCCAGCCCTTCTCGTCCTCTATCTGGTCGCCGCCCTCGCCAGCGAACTCAGCGAGAAGCTCGCTCTGTCGCGCAGTCAGCTTCTTGGGAGTCACCACCCGGACTCTCACGTACTGCTGGCCCGGCACTCCGGTGCGAACGTCCGGCAGCCCCTTCCTCGCGACCGTAAACACCGCCCCGCCCTGCGTGCCGGCTGGGATGCTCAGCTTGTCCGCGCCTCCCAGCGTGGGGATGGGAACAGTACCTCCGAGAGCCGCCGTGGGGAACGCGACGGGTATCTCGCAGTACAGATCCCTTCCCCTTCGCTCGAAGATCTCGTGCGGCTCCACGTGCACGAAGACGTAGAGATCTCCCGACGGCGCCCCCGTCTCACCCGCCTCCCCCTCTCCCTCCAGCCGCAGCGATACACCGTCCTCCACCCCGGAAGGAATCGTCACCGTCATCTTTCCCTGGCCGACGCGGCGCCCCTGGCCCCCACACTCCGGGCAAGGATCGGTCACCACCGTCCCCTGACCGCGGCACGTCTCACAGGTAGTGGCTGTGGAGAGCCGGCCGAAGGGAGTTGCCGTCGTGTGCTGCGTCTGGCCCGTCCCCCGACACCTCGCGCACGGCTGCCGGCCGCTCTGTGACTTGCTCCCGGTCCCGCCACAGCTCGCGCAAGTCTGCAGACGCTCCGCGGTGATGAGCTTCTGAATGCCCCCAGCGACCTCTTCCAGCGTTATCTGCACATCATAGCGCAGGTCCGACCCGCGCCGCGGTCGCGCCCGACGGCCCCCGCGGGCGGTGCCGAAGAAGGCCTCGAACAGGTCCCCGAACCCGGCGAGCTCCTCCCAAATGTCGCCCGCCATGACCGGGCCGGGCCTCGCCTGGCCGTACTGGTCGTATTGGGCTCGTTGCCCGGGATCGCCCAGAACAGCATAGGCCTCGGCCATCTCCTTGAATCGGGCTTCCGATTCCGGATCGTCAGGGTTGAAGTCTGGATGGTAGCGCCGTGCCAGCCTACGAAAGGCCCGCTTGATCGCGTCCTGGGTCGCGCTACGGTCCAGCCCCAGTATTTCGTAGTAGTCGCGTCTTGGGGCCATTGCTCGCGCGGGATCTACTCCGGCTCTTCCTTCGGGATCTCCCCCCGGATTTTCACATCCCCCCGCGCTATTTCCTTGAGGGCGCGCTTCACTATACTCCCCCCGCTGGGCTCCAGCGAGCGGTCTATCCGCTCCCTCAGATCCTGCGCCCGCGTCGCCACTCCTACCACCAGAGCATACTTGCCGAACCGCTTCGTCAATGTGTCTATCACTGCTGTCTGCACTCCGATCCATCCACTCGGCTGACGCCTCATCGCCCCACGCCCACGATACGTGGGAACATCTGTGGCCGTCGAGTATATGTACTTGCCGTCTGCACTGTCAAGGAGTGCCCGGCTCCCCTTCGGGCAGCGGCAGCCTGCCCTGCAGCAGCGCCCGCACCGGAGCGAACGTGGCCCTGTGGGCCGGGCACGGCCCCAACTCCTGCAGGCGAGCCAGATGCGCCCGCGTTGCGTATCCCTTGTGTTGTGCGAAGCCGTAGGCGGGATAGAGAGCGTCCAACTCTACCATCATCCGGTCCCGCGTCACCTTGGCCACGATCGAAGCAGCCGCAATACAGGCGCAGAGGCGGTCCCCTTTCACCACTCCTCGCTGGGGGACCTCGGCACCGGGGAGGCCCCTTCCGTCCACCAGCAGTGCGTCCGGGCCGGGGTCGAGCGCCGCTATCGCCTGTCGCATCGCAGCGTGGGTAGCATTCAACACATTCATCCGGTCAATCGTCCGGGAATCCACCTGCCCGACGCCGATGCAGACCGCTCGCTCTTGGATGAGCTCGAACAGCCGTTGCCGCTCCTTTTCGCTCAACATCTTAGAGTCCGCCAGCCCGGGCAGCCGGCATCCCTCGGGAAGAATCGCTGCCCCCGCCACCACCGGCCCTGCAAGCGGTCCCCTTCCGGCCTCGTCCACCCCGGCAACGTTGGCGAATCCCTGCGCCCGCAGCTCCCGTTCCTTCCGCCACAGCCTTCTGCTGTTCGCCGACACCCGGTTGCTGCGTAGCGCCACTCGCTCCCTCCCCTCCCGACCTTCGCCGGGAACTCTACTGCCGTCACCTCGTCAGCGTGCTGCGGCTTCGGCCGGCGTCCCCTCTCGTCTGGCAACCTGCGGCGCCTCCGGCAGATCCAAATCGCGGTTGTCCCCGACCAAGCCGATCCGCCTGGGCGGCCAGAAGATCACCATTGCCTTGCCCACGACTCTGTCAGTCTCCAACATGCCCCATTTGTGACTGTCATTGCTCCTGGTGCGGAAGTCCCCGAGCACGAAGTAGCGTCCCTCCGGCACCCGACCGCTCTGACCGAGCGCATCCTCGGGCCAATCGTAGTCCGGGGCGGGCACTGCGCGGGGCTCCTGCAGTCGGCTTCCATTGATGTAGACCCCGTCGTCCCTCCGGATCTGGACCGTATCGCCGGGAAGCCCAATCAGCCGCTTGACGAAGTCCTTCCGCTCGCCGACCTGAAGCGCCTGCGGCGGCGCGTCGAAGACGATGATGTCTCCCCGCCTGGGTTCGTTCAAGCGGTAGACGAACTTGTTGACGAGAATCCGGTCGCCCGGCACCAGGGTTGGCACCATCGACTCGGAGGGAATGTAGAACGCCTGAACCACGAAGGGGCGAATCAGCAAGAAGACCAGGATGAAAGCTATCAATCCCGAGTCCAGCAGCTCGAGCATGAACCGCCGCGCCGGCGCGCTGCGCCACAGCCCCCACACGATCCGGAGGAATGCGAGCAGGCCAATGAGGGTCGCGATCTTCCAGGGTTGGTCCAGGTTCATACTAGGCGCGACGGTCTTCCTTGATGCGCGCGGCGCGGCCAGCCCTGCCCCGCAGGTAGTACAGCTTTGCGCGGCGCACCCGCCCTCGGCGAAGCACCTTGATCGCCTCCAGTCGCGGCGAGTGCAGCAGGAAGGTGCGCTCCACCCCCACCCCGTGCGTCACGCGACGCACGGTAACGGTGGCCTTGAGCCCGCCGCCGCGGCGAGCGATCACCACCCCTTCGAAGGGCTGCGAGCGTTCCCGTCCGCCCTCCACCACCCGCACTGCTATCCGCACCAGATCGCCGGGGCCAAACTGCGGCAGATCGCTGCGGAGCTGCGCCTCTTCAATCCCCTTGATTGCCAGCATCGTGTATCACTCCAATAACAAGAGACCGGCGAAGGCTTCGCCGGGGGAAGAACTGCGTCACCGACTCCAGGATTATAGCACACCGCAGCATCCCGAGGCAAGGGCAGGGCCAACAGCAACCGGCCCGGCGCAGAGCGCAGGGCCGGCACAGGTCGTTCTTCCCCATGCCCGGTATCCGACAGGCCTTAATGGGCCATAGGCCTAATGGACTATTTGCGCGCCGGCCATCTCGTTGAGGTCGGTCACACCGGGGCCGTGGTGCGGGATGCGAACCAGCAAGTGCTGATCGCTCAGGTTTGCCACAAAGAAGAGCACTCCCTTCCTCGCTCCGAGGAGGCGCTCTGCCAGATCACTGTCTACCTTCAGCTTGAAGAAGATCGGCAACACTTCCGGCCGATAGATGCCGATCATCACCGGTCCGTCCTGCTCCCCCTGATAGCGCCGCCAGTGATAGATGAATGTATCCTCAGGCCTGAACAGCCCGTCCCACGTGTAGATCGCCATCAGGCTGATCTCGTACGTCTCCGCCGACTCAGGACCGAGGGCCAGGTCGTGAATGGCCCGCAGCAGGTCAAGGCCGTTTTGGGTGCCGACGAAGTCGTAGCGGAAGCCGGACCCGACAGCTCCCGAGAACTCCTCCGGCAGGTCGCGGAACTCGTAGTAACAGCCGCGCTCGGACAGCACCACCTTCACCAGATCGTTCACGTACTCGTGACCGTCACCCACCTGATTCTTGATGTAGTCGATCATCATCTGGTATTCCGGCCGGGCTTCATCTCCCAGTTGTGGCAGCTCGCCTTCTCTCCAGTTCATGTCTGCGATCCTCCCCGGAATCCCCGTCTCCGGTCAGATGATACCCCTCTGCGCCTGCAAGCTACCCCCCCAGAATCACCTCCGCTGGCTATATACCACGATTCTTGTTTGACTCGGAGACATGATCATCGAACCTGTATGCGGGGAGGTTTGCCAGGGGCCCCGCATGGTATACTTTGGAGGAGTGACGCTGCCATGCGCCCACACTTTGCCATCGCTGCTGCCCTGTGGCTGCTCCTCGTCCTCTTTCCCGTGCCGGCGTTCTGCACGAACGAACCGGCGGAAGAACGGGAAGCAGGGGTCGGGGAGGCCGCGCCGGTCGAGCCGAGCCCCCAAGAGAAGGCTGACGCAGAGATCGGCAAGCGCGCGGCAGAGCAGGTTGCGAAGCAGTTCAGCCTGATAGAAGACTCCCCCGAGCTTCCCCGCATCGCCGGCATCGTGGAGAGCCTCCGCTCCTCCACCCAGAAGCCTGGCCAAACCTACAAAGTACACGTCATCGACAGCGCTGCCCTCAACGCCTTCGCCATCCCGGGCGGATATGTCTACTACACTACCGGACTCCTGCAGGCCGTGGAATCCGAGGACGAGCTGGCCGCGATAACTGCTCACGAGATGGCGCACATCTGCCTCGACCATTCCCGCAGGCTCATGAGCAAGGACGAGCGGTATCAGAAGATACTTGGCCCTCTCGTGCTCGTCTCGATCCTCAGCGGTTCGGAGGCGATCGACCCAGGCAAGATCGCGATGATCGGCGCACACGTCGTCCAGGACGCGCTGAACCACTACGGCCGCGAGGCCGAGCTCGAGGCCGATCACAACGCAGTGCTCTACCTGAAGCAATGCGAGCAGTACCATCCGGTGGCCATGCTCACCGTGCTGGAGGGGCTCGCCCACCTCGAGCACGGCCGGCCCCAAGTGGACATGGGAGTCTTCCAGACACACCCCGGGTCCAGGGCTCGCGTCGACGCGGTGCTGGCCCAGCTCGACGAGCTGGGCATTCCGATCGAGCGACGCCGGGTCACCGAGTCTCTGGTGGCGGAGGCGGGGACAGTACCTCCCGAGGAGGGGGAGACCGGGGAGCTGAGACTGAACGGCCGCGTGGTGTTCCAGCCGGCCGCCGAGCTGGACGGTGTGTCCCCCGTAAGCAGAGCGAAGCGAAGCGCGGAGGTCCTCAACTCGCTGCTGCTGGCGAACCTACAGCTTCTCGAGATCGCGGTGGTGGTGGAGGATGACGGCGGAGTGTGGGTGGGCGCCCGCGGTGAGACCATCCTGGCGATCGCGGAGGCAGATGCCTCCTTCCACGGAGCCACGGTGGTGGAGCTGGCCGACCGGTCGATGGAGGCAATACGGCTCGGCTTCCAGGAAGAGCGGGTCCGACGGGCCTATTGAAGCGGCGCGCGGACATCCCTCGGCCGAGGGCGGTCGCGCTGCCGTTCCGTCCGGGTTCGCCCCTATCAACTCACCGGGTGTAGCCGGAGGATGCCTCGCTGGTAGCGGCGAGCAGCCCCGCGGGCAGACTCCGGGCGAGGTCCAGATAGAGCCCCGTGCCGACCGCCACGCAGGTAAGCGGATCCTCGGCTCGGCGGACGGGAACGTCCGTCTGTGATTCCAGAAGGCGATCCAGCCCCTGGAGCAGCGACCCACCCCCGGTGAGGGTGATGCCCTGCTCGATGATGTCGGCCGCCAGCTCCGGCGGCGTCCGCTCCAACACACCGCGCACTCGCTCCACCAACGTCGCCACCGGCTCGGCGAGGGCATCGCGCACTTCCTCAGAGCTGATGTCAATCGTCTTCGGAAGACCGGTCACCACATCCCGGCCCTTGACGTTCATGGTGGTCTCGTTGGGGAGAGGATAGGCGGACCCGATCTTCATTTTGATCTCCTCCGCGGTACGCTCGCCCACCACCAGATTGTAGCTGCGCTTGATCTGGCGCATGATCATAGCGTCCATCGCTGCGCCCCCAATGCGGCTGGACTCGCTCAGCACAATCCCCCCGAGGGATAGCACCGCGATGTCGGTCGTGCCGCCGCCCACATCGACCACCAGATGGCCGCTGGCGGTAGTCACCTCCAGCCCCGCGCCGATGGCCGCGGCCATTGGCTCCTCCACCGGTATCGCGCGCTTCGCGCCCGCGCTGACCGCCGCCTCCACAACCGCTCGGTTCTCCACCGCGGTGGCGCCCGAGGGGACACAGATACAGGCCTGGGGCTTGAAGAGTCTGCGCCTCCCACAGACCCGCGTCAGCAGATAGCGCAGCATCTTCTGGGTGATTGTGAAGTTCGCGATCACGCCGTCCTGCACCGGCTTGACGGCGGCTATGGAGCCGGGAGTGCGCCCCAACATCTCCCGCGCCTCCTCCCCCATCGCCACGATTTCGCCATCGGAGACCGCCACCACCGAGGGTTCCCGAACGACGATGCCGCGGCCCTTCACGTACACCAGAATGTTGGACGTGCCGAGGTCAATCCCCACTTCCGTCCCCAGCCGGAACATGCGCTATCCCTCCTCCTCCCCCGCCGCCATTACCTGCGCCCCCAGCGCCCGTAGCTTCCTCTCGAACTCCTCATACCCGCGCGCCACGAATCCACGCCCGGAAACCGAACTCTCTCCCTCTGCGGAGAGTGCGGCGATGACCATGGCTGCCCCGTCCCGAATGTTCTGGCCTCCCACCTCCGCGCCGTGGAGGCGCGCGACGCCGGTGATGGCGGCGCTCCTTGGGTCGATCAGCCGCATCTCAGCGCCCATTTTCACCAGTTGCCCGACGTACTGGAGCCGCCTGTCGAAGATGCTCTCGTGGATGGTGCTTTCCCCCTTCGCCGTTGCCAGCACCACCGCCGCCAAGGGCTGAAGATCGGTGGGAAACCCAGGGTATGGCTCCGTCTCCAGAGACACTCCTCGCGGCCGCTCGCGGCAGGCGGCCCGCAGGCCCTGTCCGGTCTCGGACACTTCGACACCAGCCTCCTGCAGCATCCCCACCACCGCACTCAAGTCGGCGGCGGCCGCTCCCTCCACAGTTACATCTCCTCGAGTCGCCGCCGCCGCGCACAGAAACGTCCCGGTCTCCAGCCGGTCCGCGTTGATCGTATGGGTGGTTCCCGCCAGCCCCTCCACTCCCTGCACCGTCAGGGTTGATTCACCAATCCCGTCCACCTGCGCCCCCGCCGCTGCCAGGAAGTGACAGAAGCAAACGACGTCGGGCTCGCACGAGGCATTCTCGATCACCGTCTCCCCCCTCGCCAGAGCGGCCGTCATCAGCAGCGCGAAGGTGGCGCCCGGGCTCCGGTATACAGGGTCCAGAGCAATCCTCGACCCAACCAGCCGCGACGCGCGGGCGGTGACCCGGTCCTCCTCGACCTGCGCCTCAACCCCGAGCGCCTCGAGGCCGCCGAGGAGGTATTCCACCGGCCTGCGTCCGATGTTGCAGCCGCCAGGAAGGGGCAGCTCTGCCCTGCCCAGCCGAGCGGCCACCGGGCCGAGGACGTAGTGGGAGGCCCGCATCCGCGCCACCAACTCCTCGGGGGCACGATGAGTCTCCAGTCCCCGGTTGACCACTCGCAGTTTCCCCTCCCCCATCTCCTCGACCGAGAGGCCGAAGGAGCGCAGCAGCTCCAACATCGTCTCCACATCCGCGATGCGCGGCACATTGCCCAACACGCTCTCTCCCTCGAGCAGGAGCGTAGCGGCCAACGTGGGCAGTGCCCCGTTCTTGCTTCCCGACGGCCTGACTGTCCCTCTCAGCGGCTGCCCCCCCACCACGCGCCAGACCTCCCCGGACATTGCGGCGCCGCGGGCTGCAGCGGCTCGCCTCCACTCTTTCTTCATCACCGGCGTCTCTTCTCGGCTACCCGCAGCCGATTGAGCGCATGGCGCAGAGCCACCTGCGCACGAGCCACATCGACGTTTGAGTCGCGAGACCGAAGTCGCCGCTGCGCGCGTTCCTCCGCCGCGTGCGCCCGCTCCACGTCGATCTCCTCCGCTGACTCCCCCGCCTCCACCAGCGCCATCGCTCGATTCCAACCCACCTCCAGATAGCCGCCCGAGACGGCGAACGACCAGCGCGCGCCGCCTTCATCCACTACGGAAAGCTCCCCCGTGGCCAACTCCGCCAGCATCGGCGCATGATGTGCCAGCACCCCGAGGTATCCATCCCACCCCGGCGCTACCAGGCTCGTCACCTTCCCGCGGTACACCGTGTGGTCCTGCGCCAGAACGGCCAGTTCGTACTGAGGGGGCAACCTATCCCTCCTTCGCTAACTGGTCCGCTCTAGCGACCGCCTCGTCTATCCCGCCGACCATGTAGAAGGCCTGTTCCGGCAGCTGATCGTGTTTCCCGTCAACGATCTCGCGGAATCCCCGCACTGTCTCTCGCAGTGAGACATAGCGTCCGGGCCGGCCCGTGAACGCTTCCGCCACGAAGAAAGGCTGAGAGAGGAACCGTTCCACCCTCCGTGCCCGCTCCACGATCATCCGATCTTCGTCCGACAGCTCCTCGATGCCCAGAATGGCGATGATATCTTGCAGATCCTTGTAGCGCTGCAGCACCTCCTGGACCTCGCGCGCCACCTGATAATGCTCCTCCCCGACCACGGCGGGGTCCAGGATTCGAGAGGTCGAGCGGAGCGGGTCAACCGCCGGATAGATGGCCCTTTCGGCTATGCGGCGATCCAGCACCGTTGTGGCGTCGAGGTGGGCCATCGCGGCTGCGGGGGCCGGGTCGGTGATGTCGTCGGCCGGCACGTAGATCGCCTGGAGAGAGGTGATCGAACCCCTCTTGGTGGAGGTGATCCGCTCCTGGAGCTGGGCCATCTCGCTCGCCAGCGTCGGCTGATATCCCACCGCCGACGGCATCCTCCCCAGCAGCGCGGACACCTCGGACCCGGCTTGCACAAACCGGAAGATGTTGTCTATGAACAGCAGCACGTCCTGGCCCTCTACGTCGCGGAAGTACTCCGCCAGCGTCAGTGCTGTCAGGCCCACCCGAAGGCGCGCGCCCGGCGGCTCGTTCATCTGCCCGAACACCAGCGTTGCCCGCTCGATCACCCCCGACTCCTGCATCGTGAGCCACAGGTCGTTCCCCTCCCGTGTCCGTTCTCCCACTCCCGCAAACACAGACGTCCCGCCGTGCTGAGTCGCTATGTTGTGGATCAGCTCCGTAAGCAGCACGGTCTTGCCCACCCCCGCGCCCCCGAAGAGCCCCACCTTCCCGCCGCGAGCGTACGGGGCAAGCAAGTCAACCACCTTGAATCCAGTCTCGAAGATCTCCGTCGTCACCTCTTGGTCGTCGAAGCTCGGAGGTGGCCGATGAATCGGGAAGTGGTCTGCGGCATCCACCTCCCCCAGGCCGTCGATGGCCTCACCCAAGACGTTGAAGAGGCGCCCCAGCACCTTAGGCCCGACGGGCACCGTGATCGGGCTCCCACTGCTCATCGCCGGCGTCCCTCGCACCAACCCCTCGGTCGGCGACATCGCAACACAGCGCACGGTCTCGTTGCCCAAGTGCTGTGCCACCTCCAGCACCAGCCTGCGAGTCTCCCCTTCCCGGCCGATCTCGATCTCGACGGCATCTCTCATCTCCGGCAGGGCATTCGCCGGGAACCTGATATCCACCACCGGCCCTACCACCTGGACCACTCTGCCTTCCGTCATCTCCGCCGATCTGTTCTCATTCATCGCCTAAGCCGTTGCCTCGGCCGCGCCGACGAGCTCGGCCAGCTCACTGGTGATGCCCGCCTGGCGCGCCTTGTTGTACTCCAGTGTCAGTGATCGAATCATCTCTTCGGCATTGTCCGTCGCCGCACTCATCGCTGCCACCCGCGCGGCATGCTCGCTCGCGGAGGCCTCCAACACCGCCCCCAGCACCTCCGCGCGCAGATATCGCCTCATCAACCCGGGCAACATCTCCCGCGCCGGGGGCTCGAAGATCACCTCCTCCGGCGCTTCCTCCTTCGGCGCAACCGGAAGCACCAGCTGCGCTTGGACCTCAGACCTGGCCCCGCCAAGGAACCGCGCATACACCATCACCAGCCGGCCAAGCTCGTTCGCCTCGCACCGCTCGCCAAGCCTGTCGGCCAGCCGGGAGATGGCCGCCGCCTCCGGCTCGCCCCCGATCGGCACCACCCGCTCCACGATCTCGTAGCCTCGGCGCGCCAGCTGCATCTCGCCGCGTCTTCCCACCGCGGCCACGACCGTCTCATCCGGCGTCCCGGTTGCCAGCGCGCGGCGAACCGCATTCGCGTTGTACCCCCCGCACAAGCCGCGATCGCTCGTCACCACCAGCATCGCTGTGCGCGCCCCGGGCCGTTCCTGCAGGAACGGATGTCCCTGCGTCGCCCGCGCCGCCCGAACCACCAAGTCGGCCATGCCTTGTCGATATGGCCGCGCTCGCCTCAGTCGCTCTTCTGCGCGTCGCAGCCGGATCGACGCCACCGTCTTCATCGCGCGACAGATCTGCTCGATGTTGTGGACCGTACGAATCTTGCCCTTTATGTCGCGCGCCGAAATCACTTCTCAGCGGCCCCTCTTCCTGATTGGTCATCTTGCTCCGCAGGCGATTTCTCCGACCGATACCGCGCCCGGCACTCCTCGATCGCCTCTTGCAGGTCTCTCTCCACCTCTTCGGTCAGTTCGCCCGTGTCGCGGATCGCCTGCAGCACCCGCGGGTGCCCCTCCCGCATGGAAGCCAGCAACTCTCGGCCGAAGTCTCCAAGCTCCTCGGCTGCCAACTCGTCCGCGTAGCCGTGCGTCCCGGCATAGAGAACGATCACCTGCTCCGCCATCGGCATCGGTACGTACTGCGGCTGCTTCAGCAGCTCCATCATGCGCCCTCCCCGCGCCAGCTGCGCGCGAGTCGTTTGATCCAACTCGGTCGCGAATTGAGAGAACGCCTGCAATTCCTGGTAGTAGGCCAGATCCAGCCGCAGCATCCCCGCCACCTGCTTCATCGCCGGCCGCTGCGCCGCCCCCCCCACCCGGGAGACCGACAGTCCCACGTTCATCGCCGGCCGGAAACCCGAGAAGAAGAGATCCCTCTCCAGGTAGATCTGGCCGTCCGTAATGGAGATGATATTGGTCGGGATGTAGGCCGAGTAGTCGCCCTCTTGAGTCTCGACGATTGGCAGAGCGGTGAGCGATCCTGCCCCATGCTCATCGCTCAACTTGGCCGCGCGTTCCAGCAAGTGCGCGTGCAGATAGAAGATGTCGCCCGGAAACGCCTCCCGGCCGGGAGGCCTTCGCAGCAGCAGCGAGATCTGCCGGTAGGCGTGGGCGTGCTTTGTGAGATCATCGTACACGACCAGCGCGTGCTGCCCCTTATCCCGGAAGTACTCCCCCATCGAGCATCCAGCGTAGGGCGCCACATACTGCTGCGCTGCGGGATCGTTCGCCGACGCGGCGACGATCGTGGTATGCTCCATCGCCCCATGTTGCTCGAATACGTGCGCCACCCGCGCCACGGTGGACAGCTTCTGCCCGATCGCCACGTAAATGCAGTAGCAGTCCTGTCCCTTCTGGTTGATGATCGCGTCCACCGCGATCGCCGTCTTCCCAGTTTGCCGATCGCCGATAATCAGCTCTCGCTGCCCCCGTCCGATCGGCGTCATCGAGTCGATCACCTTCAGCCCCGTCTGCAGCGGCTCGTTGACCGGCTGCCGCTCCACCACACTGGGGGCCCGGATCTCGATCGGCCGCCACTCTCTCACCGGAGCCGGACCCCGTCCGTCGAGCGGCTCGCCGAGGGCATTCACCACTCGCCCCAGCAGCGCCTCGCCCACCGGCACTTGCATGACGCGCCCGCTCGTCTTCGCGACGTCACCTTCCTTGAGGTCCGTGTCGGCGGCCAGCAGGATGCAGCCTACGTTGTCTTCCTCCAGGTTGTGGGCCAGCCCGTACAGCCCACCTGGAAACTCGATCATCTCCCCCATCATCGCCTCCCGCAGGCCGTACACACGCGCCACCCCATCGCCCACCTGGAGCACCCGTCCGACGCCGCTCATCTCGGCCTCGGCCCCGAACTTCTCCATCTGCTCGCGAATCACCGAGCTGACTTCGTCCGGCCTAATCTTCACTGGCGTCTTCCTTGCTGATCCATCAGCTCTTCTCTCATGCGTGCCAGCCGCCCGGCCGCACTGCCGTCAATCAGTTTGTCACCCAGCCTCACCCTCACCCCGGCCAGCACCGACTCGTCCGTCCGCTCCTCCAGCCTGACCCGGCGCCCCACCAGCCCTTCCAGCACACCCACCAAGCGCTGGCGCTGTGCCTGCGAGAGCGGCACCACTGTCTCCACTTCCGCCGGAACGATGCCAGCCGCCTCATCCGCCAGCTCGCCGTACGCTTCCGCCACCTCGGCGACGCTGTCTCCCCGCCCATGTCGCACCAAGGCCGCCAGCAGCGCGGTCAGCGTCTCCGAGAACTCCTCCCCCAGCACCGCTCGCACTGCCGCCAGCTTCTGTTCCTTCCCCAAGTCGGGCCGCCGAAGCAGCTCCCGCAGCTCCGGCTCCCCCTCTACCAGCCGCACGATTTCGGCCAGCTCCCTGCCCACTGGCTCCACCGCGCCGCGCCCGCGCGCCAAACCAAACAATGCCTCGGCATATCTCCTAGCAACCCTTCGGTCCCTCACCGGCCCGTCCCCTCCCTCTGCTCCAACCGTGAGATGAAGTCATCCACTACCTGGCGGTGGCCCTGCTCATCCAGCCGACCCAGCACCGCTCGGCTCGCCGCCAGCAGCGCCAGATCGACCACCTCCCGGCGCAGCTCGAGCATCGCCTCCTCTCGCTCCAGCTCCACCGTGTCCCTCCCCCGTTGGCGAATCTCCTGCGCCTCCTCCCGCGCCTCTCGCAGGATGCGTTCCCGCGCCTCCTCCCCCTCCCTCACCAACTGCCTCACCTGCTCTCGTCCTCGGTCCCGCGCCCCCTCCAGAACCTCACTTCGCTCCTGGTCAATCCGCGCCAACTGGGCCCGCGCCCGCGCGCCCGTCTCGAGCCCCTCCGCGATCTCCTTCTCCCGCTGCTCCATTACTCCCAGCAGCGGCCGAAACAGATACCGCCGCAGCAGCAGATACAAGATCACGAATCCGGTGACCTGGAGCAGCAGCACCGCGGGATCTATGTTGAATAGTCCTGCCCCTTCTGCCATCGCCTCGTCCTGTCTCCGCTCGACGCCCCGAGCCGCCTATCCGCCGCCCATCGTCTTCAGCACCTCCTCCGCCGCCGGCAGCTTGCCCCAGAGCACGAAGCTTATCACCAGTACATAGATCGTCAGCGACTCGATGAACGCCAGTCCCAGGATCATCAACGTGAACAGCCGCCCCCCTGCCTCCGGCTGTCGCGCCGTGCCCTCCAGCGCCGCCGTGATCGCGCGCGCCTGACTGATGCTGCCCGCAATCGCGGAGAACGTCACTGCGGACCCGGTCACCAGTGCCAGCCCAAAGAGATAGAGCATCACCTTCTCCTTTCCGTCAGAATGGCCAGCTCACGCAAGCTGGCTTTCCTCGGCTTTTTCCTCCCGCAGCACCCCCGCCAGATACACCGCCGTCAGCATCGAAAAGATCGCCGCCTGGACGAGGGATACCAATATCTCCAGGATCATGTTTGGCAGCTGCACCGGCACGGGGATCCAATGCCGCGCCAGCCCCACTACCAGTCCGATGAAGATCATCAGGACCTTGTGTCCGGCCATCATGTTGCCGAAGAGTCGCAGCGCCAGTGTGACCGGGCGGAACAGTTCCCCCACGAGGTGTACTGCAAACACCAGCGGCGCCAGCAGCACGTACGGAAGCTGCATTGGAACCCCCGCCACGAAGTGCTTGATGTAGCCTGCTCCGTGCTCCCGAACACCCTGGTACTGCACCATCGTGAATACCACAATCGCCAGCCCCGCGGTAATGTTCAGATTCGATGTGGGGGACATGAATCCCGGCACCAGTCCCATCAAGTTCATCACCGTGATGTAGATGAACAGAGCCCCAATGAAGGGCACGAACTCCACCCCGCGGGGACCCATCACACCGACCACCATATTCCTCAGCGCGCCGACCACCATTTCCAGCAGCGTCTGCATCCCCCTGGGCCTGTCTGACGGCCGCCGCGTGCCCAGTCCGCACACGAGAGCCAGCACCACAATCGCTACCAGGGACCACGCAAATGCTATCGCCGCCTCCCCCCTGACCAAGGGACGCCCGCCAATCTGAACGGAATACAGCCAGTTCAGCCACGTGCCTTCGTGCCCGCCCCCCTCCTCTGTCGCCGCCAAAGCCGTCCGGCCCGCGCACGCCAGCAGGCACCACCACAGAACGCCGACCCCCACAGACACCCGTCGTCCGTTGGCGGCGAGCCCTCCACTGCCGGTCGAGCTTCGACTCATCGGCCGGCATCCAGGACGGCATTCTTGCGAAGCCCGTCCGCAATCAGCGCCCGCACCGCCAGCGCAGTTGCCACCCCCGGCACCAGCGCAACTCCGGCACACAGCCACATGGGCGACACCCATCCGCCCTTCACGACGAGGTAGAGCAGCGTGCCCACCGCCGGCCACTTCAACACCCACACAGACCAGAACACAACACGCCACTTGCGCCAGTGCTCAGGCCGCACACAGGTCGCCACCAATACGCGATGCAGCGAGAACAGACCGAGGCTCAGCGCCCCCCCGAGCGCCATTCCGGCCGCGGCCCGCGGCCCTGCCGCTATCGCGCCCAACATCGCCGCCGCCCAGGCCGCCAGCGACCAGCGCGCCACCCGTCCTGCCACACCGATGTGAAACCTCTCAACCTCGCCCCTGTTTCTTCCGTTCACCTGAGGCGCGCCTCTTTACGTCTCTTCCCCCATCCGCCGCAGCACCACAACCACCTCGAAGAACCCAGCCCCCATCCCACACAGCGTCCCCACAAAAGTCAGCCAGGGCCCTGTCCCCCAGCGACCGTCCAAGTAGTACCCCAGCCAAGCGCCGAGCACCGTCATCAGGCCCAACACAAGACCCAGGCCGCCCGCCAGCCCCACCGCCCGCATCGGTCCTCGCAAGCGCTCTCCCATCGACCTGCCGGTCGAGCTTCGACTGCCGGTCGAGCTTCGACTGCCGGTCGAGCTTCGACTGCCGGCCCCTCTCACAAAAAATCAACGAGGCTCTCGCCTCGCCTGGCTCGTGCTACCTAGCGAAGCCGCTTCGCACAGTAGCCGGGGGGACAATTGGTCGCAATCCTGGCTGCGGTATCATACTCACCAGCCTGGTCCTTGTCAAGCGGGCCCTTCGCCACCTTCGTGCCTGGCAGCGCACAGATCGGTGCTCCGATTGCCCAATCCCGGTTGACTTTTCGGGGCGTGAGGGATACTCTAGACTCGATATGTCGAACGGCCGTTGGCGGCGAGCATTGCCGTGAGCACAGTTGAGCTGAAGCTGGAAGCCGTAGCCCTCGATTGGAGGGGCAGCCCAATCGTCGTTCTTCGCGAACGGGAGGGCGAACGGGCCGTCTTCATCTGGGTTGGTATCGCCGAGGCCACTGCCATCAGCATGAAGCTGGAGGGCCAGACGCCGCCCCGCCCCCTGACCCACGACCTGATTGTCTCGATCCTCACCCAAGTCGGAGTGAAAGTTGATCGCGTTGTCATCACCGACATGCGAGTTGACACCTACTACGCCCAGATCTACCTGAGCGGAGAGAATAGCCATGAGCCCATCGACTGTCGCCCCAGCGACGCCATCGCGGTAGCCCTGCGCACTGAGGCCCCTATCCACATAGACTGCGATCTCCTCGATCGTCTGGATGCCGAGCGCAAGGAGAAGGGGGTCGATCTCTCGGCCGAGTCCACCGTTGTCGAGCCGGGCGAGACCGCCATCCACTGAGCTTCTCTCAGCGCCTGCTCGCCAACATCCCCCAAGAACCCTCCGATCATTCACACTCACACGGCGTCCGCCCACACTTCGGACACCCGTCGGCGTATTTCTGAACGGCCCCCTCCAGCTCCACTCCGCACATGCTGGCCATGGTGCTCAGCCACGCGAACACGTCGGCGAATTCGCCCCTCAGCTCTTTGCCATTGCCCTCTCGCATTGCCCGCGCCAGCTCCCCCACCTCCTCCACAAACCACCGAAACGACCCCTCCAGACCCCGCGCACTATCTTTCTCGTAGTAGATCCTCTCGATCAGCCGCTGGAACTCTTCGATCTGCATCTGCCTCTCCCGGTCACGCCCTGCTACGCCGAGAACGGGCGCAGGACGCCGGAGCTACCCTTGCTCTGTGAACAGCCGGCGCAGGAGCGTCTGCCCTCGCCCCGCCTTTCGCTTCACCAGCAGCACAGCGCTTTGCGCCCGCCGCGCCACGGAGCGAGTCTTCTCCCCGAACACCATCTGGCTTAGAATCCCCCCCCTGGCGGCGCCCAGAATCAGCAGGTCGGCCTCCTTCGCTGCTTCCACCATTCCGTCCGCCGTCCTGCGTGCCTGCACTACCTCCAGATCCAGGGGCGGGCCATCCTTGGCGTATTCGTTCAGGAAGGCTCTTTCGGTGGCCGGGTCCATTTCCGTGCCTCGCTTGATCACATGCAGATATCGGCACTTCGCCTCGAACTGATCCTCGAAAGCCCGCGCGATCTCCAGCGCCAGGCACCCATGGCGACTCGCCGTCACTCCGACCAACACCCGGCCGAACTTGACCTTCTTCCCGCGCCACCTCACCAGCACCACATCCGCCGGCGCTGCCCGTAGAATGGGATCCAGCGTGGTGCCGAAGAAGCGCGCCCGCGTGCGGGTATATCCACGCCATCCCAGCACCACCAGCGACGGCTGCTTCTCCTCGATCGCCTCCAGCAGCCCCTTGTGAACGTCGCTCGAGACCCACAGCGACCCGTACACTGCGGTCTTCATTTCCTCCCCGACCTTCACTGCGGCCTCGAACAGTGGCTCGGCGCGGTCCAGGAAGCGCCGCCCCTCGGATCGCGGGAGCTGCGCAGGCACCCTCACCATGTTGAGTGCTATCACCGAGGCCCCCCGTTCCCGCGCAATGGCGCACGCAATGCGAACCAGGGGCTCCACCGTGTTAGGGTTGGAAAGCGCCACCAGAACCGGATCCTTGATCGGCTCTATCGTGCTCTCCTCGAGCAGGGACCTCGCCCCTGTCTCTTCCCTCTCCCTCTTGCTCGCGTACTCCCGAAACACCACCAGCCCCAGCGCTATCCATCCTGCCGTCACATACCACGCGATCGCGCTAAGCCGAAACAGATGCGCGGCCAGGAAGACCAGGCATAGGGTGGACAGGATAGGCAGCACGGGGCTGAACGGAACGCGGAAGCCCCGCCTCGCCTTCGGCCTCTGATAGCGAAGGGCCACTACCGACAGGTTGACCATCCCGAAGAGGATCATGAAGGTGATGTCTGTCGCGCTCGCCACATCCTTGATCGGCAGCGCGACGGCCATCAGCACGATCACCACCGCGGAGAGCACTATCGCCCCGTGCGGAGTCCGCCGCTTCCGGTCGATCAGCGCGAACACACCGGGCAGGTTGAAGTCTCGGCCCATCGCGAACGATACCCGCGAAGAGGAATACAGCGTCGCGTTCAGCGCGGAGGTCATTGCGAAGAGCCCTCCGAGCAGCAGCAGCGCCATGCCTCCGGGCGCGAACTGGCGGGCCGCCGCCAGCACCGCCAGCTCCGCCTCGCCCCCGAGGTACTGGTAGGTCGCCATACCGGCGGGCGGCTCCACTGCGCCGAGCATAACGAAAGCGATCAGCACGTAGAACGGCACCACTATGCCGACCGAGTACATGATCGCCCGCGGGATGTTGCGCCTCGGATCGCGCACTTCCTCCCCACACTGCGCGATGATCTCGTACCCTTCGAACGCAACGAACGTCAAGCCCATCGCCATCAGCAGCCCCGATATGCCGCGGGGGAAGAAGGGAGAGAAGTTGCCCGTCCACTGAGGCGCGCCTCGCAGCGCCCACAATCCGGCCAGCACGAACACCCCCAACACCGCCATTTGCCCAAGCGTGATCAAGTTTCCCGCCCGGCCCGTCTCCGCCGAACCGCGGTAGTTCACGAGCGCAAAGACCGCCACCACCAGCACCGCGAGAACCTTCGTCTCCGCCCCCTCGGATACGAGGGGCAGCCCCATCCCGAACCCTCTGAGCAATTGCCCAAAGTAGGACCCGAACCCGAGCGCGTACAGGCTGCAGGCCACCGAGTGGCTGAGCCATGACATCCATCCCGCCACGAATCCGAACGGAGCGGGCAGCGCCATCTTCGCCCACGCATATCCCCCGCCGGCCTGTGGGAAAGCTGACCCGAGCTCCGCATAGGACATCCCAGCCGTCAGCGCGATGACGCCGTTGAGGCCGAAAGCCAGTATCAGCGCCGGCCCCGCCTCTCCGGCCGCGATCCCCGTCAGCACGAAGATTCCGGCCCCCACCATAGCGCCAACGCCGATGAGCGTCGCCTCCGCCAAGCCCATCCCGCGCCTGAGTCTTACCTCTCGTTGCGACCTGGGTCTTACGTCTCGTTGCGACAAGGAGTCTCCACCTCTCCGAGCCGACTTCGACGCGGCCCATTCCACCACCTTGGCCGCCGCGTTCGTCGGCCTCACCCCCCTAAATACCACCCGCGCGCCAAACCTTCCGCTCTGCTATAATAGGTCCCAGCAGCAATCGCTGAGGGAGCGGTCGATGCAAGCCGACCAGACCGAGGCCGCACATACTGCCGAACTCGTCGCCCGTGCCAGGCAGGGAGATCGCGAGGCCTTCGACGGGCTCGTCGAGCTATACACGCCTCAGGTCTACAACCTCGCCCTTAGGATCACCGGCTCTCGCGAGGAGGCCGAAGACTGCGCGCAGGAGGCATTCCTCCGCGCCTTCTCTGCCCTGCGCGGCTTTCGCGGCGAGGCCGCCTTCTCCACCTGGCTCTACCGCGTCGCCGTAAACGTAGCCAACGACGCCGTCAAGCGCCGCGCCCGACAGCTGGCGGTCGAGCTTCGACCCCTGTCGGCCTCCGAGCTCGCCGGCTCCGGTTCTGAGGATGATCCGCCCGAACTGGGAGACCTCGCCCGTCGCGATGGCACCCCCCCCAATCCCCCGGAACAGGCCGTGCTGCAGCAGCAGCGCCGCCGCGCCGTCCTTCAGGCGATCCGCTCCCTGCCGGAGAAGCATCGCACCGTTATCATTCTCCATGACATTCAAGACCTCTCATACGATCAGATCGCGCTGGTAACGAAGACCCGTGTCGGCACCGTGAAATCGCGCCTGAACCGAGCGCGCCTTGCGTTGAAGGATCTCCTGGTGCCCCAGATGGAACTTCTCCGTGAGTGAACCCGTCTAACCTACAGGTGTATCAGGTGTATTATGAACAGCGCCTCCGGCAAAGAATGCGATCGACTTCGTGAGCGGCTTCCGGAATATGCCGACGGCTCCCTCACCGGCCCGGACTCCGCCCGGATCGAGCGCCACCTCACCCACTGCGCGCGCTGCTCGGCCGAGCTTCGCGACTTGCAGACCGTGATCCGCGCGGTCCGTTCGGTCACCCCGGAGGAAGTGCCGGAGAATCTCCTCCCGCGCCTCCGCCGGGAGGTGCGCAAACGGGTCCCTGCCCCCCTAGGCCTCCCCCGCTTCTGGCCGCGGATTGTGATCCCGGCAGCTCTCGCCGTCGGAGTAGTCGCAGTCAGCTTCGCCCTGTTCTCCCCTCGACGGCTCACCCCGAGCCAGCCGATGGCCGCCGGCAGAGTCGTGGCCGAGGCGCCCGCTGACATGCGGGGAGCAGAGCGACTCCCTGCCGAGGGATTCTCCCAGGAGGATTCAATCGCCGTCGCCGCGAGGCCGGATTCAGAGCTCCCGATGGAGAGACGGGATGCGGACCGCCTCTCGGTGCCACCCGCCTCCGCCGATCCGTCTCGCCGCCTCTCGGCGCTCGCTCCCAGCGTTTCAGACACGGTCGCAGGAGGACCTCCCGGCCTTGCCGCGCCGCCAGCACCTGCGATTGAGGAAAAAGAACGGGCAGCCACTGGCGGTCGAGCTTCGACCGAATTGTGGGCCGCCAAGACAGACGGTCTCCACGGCGGTCGCGGCGGCGGAATGCCCGGTGGCTCGGGACGCGCAGCATATCACGGGACCCGTGCCGCCGGCGGCGACCGAGCCGAAGCAGCCGACGTGCTTCCTTCTGACGAGCAGCTCGCTCGGCCGTATCGGGCCCAACCCGTGCAGAAAGGTCAGATGCCGTGTCTCCTCGGGCGAGCCGAACTCGGAGCAGCGGAGGCCGCGGAGGCGCCTGCCCTCCCGTTCTCTGCCCAAGCAATGCTCGTGCGGCATCGAGCGCGGCCGGCAATCGCCCTTCAGCTGGCAGCCGAAGGCCCTGCTCAGGAGATCGCCGTGCGAGTGGGAAAGCCTGGCACAAGCGTTCTCATCTGGGACGGCCTGGCCCCTGTGTCAGTGCCGATCGTGCTGTCAGCAGAGACGTTGGGCCTGGAGCCGGGCGCCATTCCGGTCTTCCTGGAGTCTCCTGCCGGCAGGAAGGAGTACGTGCTCTTCATGCCGGCCCCGGCCCGACTGGGTGAGAGCGCGCCGAGCGCCCCCAGTGGAGCCTATCGCGGTGAGCCCCTTTCCCAGGTCCTCGTCGAGTTCACCGCGCTCACGGGGCTCGTCGTGCTGGCCGAAGAGCCCCTCGCCGAGCAGCTCCGCGGCAGCAAGCCCGAGGGACCTCCCGATGTCGCACTCCAGGGGATTGCCTCCCGAGCCGGATTGGAGGTCGAGCAGACGGGCGACATCGTCTTCACCCTCACCCATCCCCGGTGATCCGCACGAATCCCGGCAGGGCACTGGGGCTCGCGCGCCTAACTCTGCATCCATGCTCGCCCGTCGCCCGCCATCTCGCCGCCTCCGCCCGCGTTTGGTCGTCGGCCGCCTCCGCCCCGGCAGCCGGCGGATTCTCCTGCTCGTGGTTCTGTCCCTGTGCCTCTCCGTCGCAGGCACACGGGCCGCTCGGGGCGCTCGTGATCTCGGGCCGGTGCTGCAGACCACTGAGTGGCAGCGCCTCGTGAACCTCTGGCACGCGCTGATCGATCATTCCTCCGATCTCGTCTACAGCCGCCCTATCTTCGAGGGTCTCGTCAAAGACATGGACCGGGCAGACGCCGACCTCGACGCGCTCGCCGACCGTGACCTGCTGCCTCGATCTGCGGCCGACGGGCTTCGCGAGCTGCTCCACGCCCGCTACCGGTACATCCAGAGCCACCACTACACGACGTACTCCCACCTGGAAGTGGATATCGCGGAAAGCGCCCGCGGCGCCGCCAAGTGGATCGTAGAATTCCAGCTCGCCGTCCTGCGACGGGCATTGCAGCATCCCGAAGAAAGTCACGAGGTCGTCGCCGCAGTCGAGTCCAGCCTCGCCCATCATTTCTCCTTCCTTCACCATTTGGACAAGTTCGAAGCGGAGGGGAGGCGGCGCCGGGCCGACCTGAAGGCCAAGGAGGACGAGGGAGAAAGCGTGGACTGGCCGGCCTTCGAGACCGACTACTACAGACGGCGCAACCTACTCCTGGATGCCAACCGTGAGCGGCGCATCCCCCGGGTTCGCTCCATCCAACACCTGCTGCCCTACCTCCTCGCACTCACCGAGTCACCGCCCCGTCAGCTCTCTACATCGGCCGACCAACCCCACGCTGACCTCTGACGACACATGCTCGGCTGGAACCTGGATCTCGGACTGGATGTAGGCTCCTGCACCACCCGCATCTATCAGCGGGGGATCGGCCTTGTCTTGGCCGAGGCGTCCGCTGTCGCCTTCCCCCCCGGCGGACAAGATGTCCTCGCGGTCGGCGATGAGGCGAAGCTCATGGCCGACCAGTCCTCCGAGGACGTTCGCGTCGTATTCCCCGTCCGCGGTGGCGTCGTCGCCGATCATCAGGCCGCCGCGATCATGATTCGCGAGCTGGTCCGACGCGCCCTGGGACGGCGCACTCTCTTCATGCCCCGCTTCGTCGTCGCCCTCACCACCGACGCCACACCGGTCGAGCGGGCCGCCCTCCTTTCCGCCGTGCAGAGGTCCGGCGCCCGTCGCGTCCGCTTGGTGGACAGGACCCTGGCCGCTGCCATCGGAGGCGGGCTCGTCCCCACCGACCGCGCCTTTCGCATGGTCGTCAGCATGGGGGGCAACGTCACCGAGTTCGGGGTCGTTTCCCAGGGGCGCCTCGTCTGGGGCCGAAACGTGCGCTTTGGCGGCCGCGACCTGGACGAGGCGATCCGCAAGATGGTTCGCAATCGCTACGGCGTCATCCTCGCCTCCGCGACGGCCGAACAGATGAAGCTGCAAGTCGGGGCCGTCTTGCCCCAGATGGCGCGCAGCCGCGTGCTCGTCGGCGGCGGCGAGCTTTACGGCGGCGACCTCTTCCGCAACCTCCAGATCACCCTCGATGGCATCCCCGATCTCCTCGGACGTGCCATCGCCCCCGTGATAAACGAAATCCTGTGGTCCATCGCCGAGGCCTCCACCGAGCAGCGCGTGGAGATCAATGCCACCGGCGTGCTCCTGGTCGGCGGAACCGCCCTCCTTCAGGGCATCCCCCAGGTAATGCGCGAGCGGCTCGGCGTCCCCGTGGTGCGCGCCCGCGAGCCTGCCCACGCCGCTGCCCTCGGCCTCGGCACCATCCTCCAAGATCCCTCCAAGCTCAGCCCCGACGGCCAGCGCTACGGGGGTGTGGTGTAGCGGTCAGGACGCAGCTCTGGCCACGCTCTGGAAGTCTGCCGCAGAACCCCAGCACCTTTGACGCGGTGCTGCACTTGTGATACACTCACCTGGGAGACCTTCTATGGCAGCCAAGAACCCGAGACTCATCACTGTCCTTGAACCACCGCTCTACCGGCGCCTGAAGCAAGCCGCCAAAGCCGAGGGAGTAAGCCTCTCCGCGAAAGCCCGCGACCTCCTGCGAGAGGCGATCGAACTCGAGGAGGACGGGTATTGGGCCGAAGAGGGAGAGAAGCGTTTGGCATCCTTCGATAAACGCAACGCCCTCACCGATGAGGAGGTCTGGGAATAGGGCGGTGCCTTTCCGACTCCTCTATCACCCCTTGGTGCTGAGGGAAGACCTTCCCACTCTCTACCCCGACGTAAGGGCCCGCCTCCGCCGCGCCCTGCGAGAACGGGTCGCCCTCCAGCCGGCCCACTACGGCAAGGCGCTTCGCGGGACCCTCAAGGGGCTATGGTCGCTCCGTGTCGGTGACTATCGCATTATCTACGCGATCGACGAAGATGATGTGCTGGTATTGAGGATCGGGCACCGCCGCGAAGTGTACCGGAGCTCCTCCCGGAGATCGCCCACCACTCAGGAATAGCAGGACACCCTATGCCCGAAAACCTGACACAAAGGATCATAGGCGACCATCTCGTCTCCGGCGATCTGAAGCCGGGCGAGGAAGTCGCCATCAGAATCGACCAGACCCTGACCCAGGACGTCACCGGCACCATGGCCTTTCTGCAGTTTGAGGCCCTCGGCATACCCCGCCTCCGCACGAAACTATCAGTCAGCTACGTCGATCATAACATGCTCCAGACAGGCTTCGAGAGCGCCGACGACCACCGCTACCTTCAGAGCGCGGCCGCCAAATACGGCGCCTACTTCTCCCGCCCCGGCAACGGCATCTGCCATCAGCTTCATCTCGAGCGCTTCGGTCTGCCCGGGCAGACCCTCCTCGGCTCCGACAGCCACACCCCCACCTGTGGCGGGCTGGGCATGCTCGGTATCGGCGCCGGCGGCCTCGACGTCGCCGCCGCCATGGCCGGCATCCCCTTCTATCTCACCATGCCTAAGATCACCCTCGTCCGCCTCGCCGGCGGCCTGCCGCCGTGGGTCAGCGCCAAAGACGTCATCCTGGAGGTGCTTCGTCGCCTCTCGGTCAAGGGCGGCGTCGGCCGCATCATGGAGTACGGAGGGCCCGGCGCCGCGAACCTATCTGTCCCCGAGCGTGCCACCATCACCAACATGGGCGCCGAACTCGGAGCCACCAGCTCCCTCTTCCCCAGCGACGAGCGCACTCGGTCCTTCCTCCGGGCACAAGGCCGCGAAGCCAACTGGACCGCGCTCGCGCCCGACGCGGACGCCGAGTACGACGATGTCATGGAGATCGATCTGAGTGCCCTCGAACCCCTGGTCGCCAAGCCCCACAGCCCGGACAACGTCGTGCCCGCCGCTGAGCTGAGCGGCGTCCCCCTCGACCAGGTGGCCATCGGAAGCTGCACCAACTCCTCCTACCAGGACCTGATGACGGTCGCCGCCATACTCGACGGTAGGCGCCTCCACCCCGGTGTCGATCTCGTAATCGCTCCGGGCTCGCGCCAGGTCCTCACCATGCTCGCCCGGAACGGCGCGCTCGCCACCATGATCGCGGCGGGCGCTCGCATCCTCGAAGCCTCCTGTGGGCCGTGCATCGGCATGGGGCAGGCGCCGCCATCGGGCGCCGCCACTCTCCGCAGCTTCAACCGCAACTTCCAGGGCCGCTGCGGCACTCCGGATGCCGACACCTACCTCGCGGGAGTAGAGGTGTGCGCCGCCTCGGCCATCACAGGCGAGATCACCGACCCGCGTCAGCTCGGCGTTCCGCCTGACATACCGGTGCCCGATGAGTTCCTTATTGACGATGGGATGATCATCCCTCCGACCGACGATCCAGAAGCGGTGGAAGTGCGCCGCGGGCCCAACATCGCACCCCTCCCCACCCGCGGCCCGCTGGAAGACACCTTCCGCGGCAGAGTGCTGCTGCTCGCCGGCGACAACGTCACCACCGATGACGTCATGCCCGCGGGGGCGAAGATACTGCCCCTGCGCTCCAACATCCCCGCCATCTCCCGGTACGTCTTCTCTCACCTCGACCCGGACTTCGCTTCCCGCGCCCGAGAGCAGGGCGGCGGCTTCGTGGTGGGTGGCGCAAACTATGGACAGGGCTCCAGCCGCGAGCACGCCGCACTCGCCCCCATGGCGCTGGGAGTGCGCGCTGTCCTCGCCCACTCCTTCGCTCGCATCCACCACGCGAACCTGATCAACTTCGGCATCATCCCACTCAAGCTGCCCGAGGGCCAGGCCCCCGCCCGGGGAGACGAGCTGGAGATCGGGGAGGTGCGCGCCCGCATCGAGGCGCGGCAGCCGCTCGTCGTTGCTAACGTCACCAGCGGCAAGAGCTTCGAAGCTGCCTATGACCTCACACCCCGCCAGACCCACATTCTCCTCGCCGGCGGACTCCTGAACTACATCAGGGAGGGCGGGAGCTAGTGCTCACTCGATCACACTCTCAGGCCGTTCACGCCGGGGCATGTTATCATTCCAAGCGACAGCGACGAATCTCGGCGTTGCCTTTCTGTAGGGCGGGGTCACCGAACCCCGCTCCTTCTGTCATCCTGAGCGCAGCGAAGGATCTTGCTCGAAGCGGGTAGGGCAGGACCTTGCTCCTGCCACAAAGAGCATCGAATCGTAGGGCAGAGCATCGAATCGTAGGGCAGGAGCTTGCTCCTGCCACAAGAAATCACCCAATGGAGTAAGCAGACTTGCTGCGCAATCTTTTCCGCCGCGTCACCGACCTTCTCACCGGGACCGATGAAGTAACCGACGAGCTCTTCGACGAGCTGGAAGAGGTCCTCATCGCCTCGGACGTAAGCACCCGCGTTTCGGCCGACACAGTTGACCTTCTTCGCGAAGCCGCGCGCGACAAGCGCGTCCGCACCGCAGACGAGGTCCGCGACCTGCTGCGTTCCCACCTGGCGGCCGCGCTGTCGGAGCACACCGCTCCCCTGGTCACCGACCCCCCCGAACCGCCTCTCTTCTACCTCATCGTCGGAGTCAACGGAACCGGAAAGACCACTACTATCGCCAAGCTCGCCTCCCGCTTCCAGCGCCAGGGCCGCCGCGTTCTCCTTGCCGCCGCCGACACCTTCCGCGCCGCCGCCATAGATCAGCTCGCGGTGTGGGCGGATCGCCTCCATGCCGATCTCGTACGTCACCAGTCCGGCGGCGACCCCGCCGCCGTCGTCTTCGACAGCATCGCTGCCGCCCGCGCCCGCGGCGCAGACGTCGTCATTGCCGACACCGCCGGCCGCCTTCACACCCAGCGCAACCTCATGGAGGAGCTGAAGAAGGTCGATCGCGTCATCCGGAGAGAGCTCGGCCGCGCCCCCGACGAGACGCTCCTCATCCTCGACGCCACCACCGGCCAGAACGCCCTCGTCCAGGCCCAGCAGTTCCGCGATGCCATCGGGTTGACAGGCGTCGTGATGGCCAAGCTCGACGGCACCGCCAAGGGCGGCACCATCATCACCATTGCTGAAGAGCTGGGACTCCCCGTCAAGCTGATCGGCACCGGCGAGAAACTCGAAGACCTCCAGGACTACGACCCCGCCGAGTTCGTCGGCTGGCTGCTGCCCTAGCGCGTGGTCAGGCCGCGCCAGACATCAGCCGGTTGGCTCCGCGGCTGCACACAGAAACGAGCTGCCCACCGTTGCCGGCCGCTGCCCACGCGTCCCATCGCCGAACGACTCGGGATACTGCCCCCACCGCCATTATGGGCATTCTGGGTAGCCTGACAACAGGACCCGGGCAGGGCGCTGTCGGCCCGCCCTATGCAGCCGAGCCGAGTAGATCCGTCAGTTCAAACGGCTCGGGGCGCGGACACCCGCTCTCCAGGCGAAGATGCCGCTCCTCCTTCGAGGCCTCGTGTATCGCGTGCATAATGTCGAGCACGTGATACATGAGGTCGCCGCTGGCGCGAGCCGGCCGCCTGGCGCGGATGGCCTGCCCCAGCTCGGCCACGCCCAGCCCGCGGCCCCAGGCGGGGAAGCCTTCCGGCAGCGTCACCTCGCGGGCGTCTCCCTCGCGGGGATGGAGCGTAACCGTGCCCGAGTACGAGTTGGGATCATTGGTGACCAGCACGCCCTCAGTGCCGTAGATCTCCAGCCGCGGGTGATACCCCGCCACCTCACAAGTCGTAGTCACCACCCCCACGCAGCCATCCGCGAAGTCGAGCACCCCGGAAATGTTGCCGGGTCTGGTGACGCGGAAGGTCTTGCCGTGGTCAGGCGAATCCGCCGCATATGGCTTCTCGACGAAGGGTGTCTGCGCGGATCCCGTAACGCGCTGCACCGGGCCCAGCAGCGACACCAGCGCAGTAAGATAGTAAGGACCCATATCGAACATGGGGCCGGTGAAGACGTTGTAGTAGCGCTCGGAGCCGTGACCGACCGCCATAAGCGCCTGGGCGGTTATAGGCGTGCCGATGGCGCCATCATCTATCAGCCGACGACAGACCTGCAGGCCGGCGCCGAGGAAGGTGTCCGGCGCGCCCGCCAGGAGCAGGCCTCGGCCCGCCGCTCCCTCGATTGCTTCCCTCCCCAACTCGCGGTTAACGGTTAGCGGCTTCTCGCAGAAGACGTGCTTGCCGGCTTCCAGAGCGGCCATCGTCACCCCGTGGTGGTCTGCGGGCATTGTCAAGTTGACGACGATCTCGATCTCCGGATCGCCGATCAGCTCCTCGGTCGTGCTCACCGTAGGGATCCCGAACTCGGCCGCCCGTTTCTCGGCGCGCTCGGCGATCAGGTCGGAGCAGGAGGCGACCGTGACCAGGCCGGAGAGCATTCCGGTCAGGTGCTCCAGATAGCTGCGGCTGATCTCTCCGCAGCCGACGATGCCGGCACTAACTGGTGTCATGAGACGTCTCTCCCGGACAGGTGTAAGGCGGGAGGTTCCATTCGAGGCGACGCCTCCCTCCCGATAGGCATATCGATGGTCAACGAGACTCCCCTGCAAGGCCCGACGCGGTCTGCCGCGCGCGCTCGACGAGGTCCGACGTCCACTCCACCCCCATGTGCCTGAGTGCCAGCAGCCCCGCACCGACGGCCGGCAGGACCGCCGGGATGACTGGCCGCATGTGCGGAGCTACGGCAGAAAGATCCCGGCAGACTCGGTCCCACCATACTCGGCAGCCGCGCGCCACACTACCGATGGCGATCACTGGGAAGGACGCTTCGCTCAAACCCAGCTCCTTGACGGCGTCGATGGCCGGTTCCGCCAGCTCGTCCGCCGCGCGGTGCAGGCATCTCACGGCGACACCGTCGCCGCTCTCCGCTTCGCTGTTCACCGTCCTCGCAAGGGCGGCGATCTCCCTTCTGTTCATGCCCTGAACGTACACGAGGTCGAAGACTCCGTCGAGCCCGGCGACACCCAGCGCCCGCGGAATCGCCGCCGCGAGACTGGTCCGGCGCGCCCTCGTCCAACCCGAGGCGAACGCCGCGCGTAGGCCGAGCAGACCGATCGCGTACGCACTCCCATAATCGTCCAGTATCGGACCCCGCCCCCCGAAGTGCAGGTCCCGGCCATCGGGGGCACGCCCGTGAACGAACGACCCGGTGCCGGCCAGAATGATGATGCCCCACTGCTCCTGTGCCGACGCGAAGGCGGTGTCCACCTCACTGGCTGGGGTATGGCGTGCAAGCGTATTGTGGGCGAGAACGGCCTCCCGCGGAGCCCCCTCCGGGAGATGGCCCGTCGCCCACACCTCTGCCCCCCGCACCCCCGAGATCGCTTCGGTGATCGCATCGACATATGAAGCCGAGATCACCTCCGGTGGATCGTAGTAGACATGAGTCGGGCCGCCTCGCCCCCATGCGACGACGGCGCCGTCTTCAGCCATGAGCGCCGCCTCGCATTTCGAGCCCCCGCCATCGATTCCCAGCGCGTACCGAGGCATGCTGTTCCTCTGAGACACAGGGCGAACCAGGAGTGCCTAATGCCCGGGATAGGCGTGTCTGGCCTCAACTGCGACGCGACCAGGCCAAAGCCCTGCCCAGACTACGGCTCGGCCCAGGCGGAGCAGGCAAAGGAGCCGAGCCGCGGCGGCCCCACCTGTCCTCCCAGGCCCAACAGTTCCGCGATGCCATCGGGTTAACGGGCGTCGTGATGGCCAAGCTCGACGGCACCGCCAAGGGCGGCGCCCTCATCACCATCAGCGAAGAGCTGGCACTCCCCGTCAAGCTAATCGGCACCGGCGAGCGCCTCGAAAACCTCCAAGACTACGACCCCGTCGAGTTCGTCGGCTGGCTGTTTCCGTAGCTGTAGGGCGGGGTCACCGAACCCCGCCACGCTGTACCTTGCAGTGATTCGGCATTTCAAATGCCGAATCACTGACTCTGGCCCTGTCATCCTGAGCGCTCCCACCCCGTCATCCTGAGCGCAGCGAAGGATCTTGCCCCCGCTCTTCCTCCTCCTCAATCTCCCCCAACAGCTCCCGATCTTCCTCCGTCAGCTCCGCCCTCTCCAACAGATCCGGCCGCAGCCTCTTCGTCCGCCTCAGCGACTCCTTCCTCCTCCACCGCCGGATCTGCTCGTGGTGCCCGGACAGCAGCACCTCCGGCACCGCCCATCCCCGGAAATCGGCCGGCCGGGTGTACTGAGGATACTCCAGCAGCCCCTCCGCGAACGAATCGGCCGCCGCCCCCTCCTCCGCCCCCAGCGCCCCCGGCAGCAGCCGCACCACCGCGTCGATCACCACCATCGCCGGCAGCTCGCCGCCCGTCAGAACGTAATCGCCTATCGAGAGCGCCCGCGTCGCCAGGTGCTCCCGCACCCGCTCGTCCACCCCTTCATAGTGCCCGCACAGCAAAATCAGGTGGTCCTTCTCTGCCAGCTCCCGCGCCGCCTGCTGCCCGAACCGCTCCCCCTGCGGGCAAAGCAGCACCACCTCCTCCCTACATCCCGCCTCCGCCGGACAGCGAATAGCCTCCACCCCCCTGAAGAACGGCTCCGGCTTCATCACCATCCCCGGTCCGCCCCCGAACGAATAGTCATCCGTAGTGCGATGCCGATCCTCGGTGAACTCCCGCAGGTCGTGCACCCCGATGGTGACGATCCCGGCCTCCTGCGCCCGCTTCAGGATGCTCGCGCCGACTACCGGCTCGAAGACCTCCGGGAACGTAGTCAGGACGTCAAGCTTCATCACTCACGCTCGTCGCTCTCGCCGTCGTCCTCCGGCGGCAGCGCCACCACCATGCGGCCGCCCTCCACGTCTATCTCCCGCACCACTTCCCGTACTGCCGGTATCATCACCGACTCGGTCACGTACACATCGTTGCCGGGGGAGCGAACCACCTCCGTGACCTCGCCCAAGTCCCGGCCCTCCACGGTGAACACCCGCAGCCCGACGATCTGATGCACCCAGTACCTCCCCTCCGGCAGCGGCGCCGCCATGCTCGGCCTCACCTTGACCAGAGACCGCCGCAGTTCCTCCACTGCATTCCGGTCCTGATAACCCTCCAGACTGAGCAGGATTCCCTTCGCCGTGCTCCGCGCTCCGACCACCCGCACCACGCGTTCCTCTCCCTGCGGCAGCTCGAGACAGACCTCCTCCAGCGTCTCGAATCGCTCCGGGAAATCCGTCTCCGCCCGCACCCTCACCTCCCCCTTCGTGCCAAAAGGAGCCGCCACCCGGCCTATCACCAGGCTCCACGGCTCCTCCTTTTCCGACATCTGACTTAGGCCTCGCGTACTTCGACGACGACGCCGTCCTTGATCACAACCTGCGATCCGCTCAGCCTCTTGAGCAGATCATCCCCCTCCGTCAGCTCTACCACCCCCTCCAGCGTGCCCCGCGAGTATTCACTCCCGAGCTCCAGCTTCTCGGTTTCCTCGATCTGGCGCACTATGTCCTGCTTCACCGCCTCGTGCCGCCGTACCTCCGCCTCAATCTGCCGACGTGCATTCATCGCCTGGGTCAGGTCGGTCCGCTGGATATCGGCCAGCACCCGCCGGCTCTGCAGCTCTATTTGCTCGACCCGCCGCTGCGCTTCATCGGCCGCCGACTGCAGCTCTGCCTTCAGCTCCTCCCTGAATGCTTCCGTCACGATGACCTGCACGCCAATCGAGCGCTTTACAGTAACACTACTCATCCATCGCCTCCGGCTCGGACTCGCCCACCTTGTTGATGTCCACCCAGATGCTCTTCCGCTCCTTCGCACCGGCCGCTCTCACCAGCGTCCGCAGTGCATTCGCAGTGCGGCCTCCCTTCCCGATCACCTTCCCCAGATCATCGGCCGCAACTCGCACCTCAAAGATGACACTTCGCTCCCCTTCGACCTTGTTCACGGCGACCTGTTCCGGATCGTCCACCAGCGCCTTGATGATCATCGTCACGAGTTCGTGCACCGTTCCAGTTCCTCCGTTCTTGGTCGATTTATCCGAGAAAGCTATCTTAGTGGCGCCAGAGCGGTTACACATTCCAAAGTGGTTCTCATCACAATTGCACCAGCGCGAGCACTGCTCTCGCTCCTAGCTGTCAGCCTTAGCGGCCTCCTCTGTTCCCTCCGTGGTTTCTCCTGGCGAAGCCTCTTGCTCCTCTGCCGCCGGTCCCTCTTCCGAGGCAGCGGCAGCATCCTGCTCCCCGCTATCCGGGGCAGCCGCTTCCTCCTGGTCCGACGCCTCCGGGGTAGCAGCCGCTTCCTCCTGGTCCGACGCCTCCGGGGTAGCAGCTGCTTCCTCCTCCTCCGCGCTGTCCGCGGCTGCGGGCCCCTCGGCCGGTGCAGCCTCACTTGCCGGCGGGGCCACAGCTGCCGCCGCCGCAACTGGCGCCGCCGCGACTGGCGCCGCCCGAACTGGCGCCGGCTCGCCCGTGAACTTCTCCCACACCCCGGTCTTTACCAGCAGCGACTTGGCGGTATCAGTCGGCTGCGCGCCGTGCTCCAGCCACCACAGCGCTCGCTCCTCGTTCACGCTCACCACCGGCGGATCGAGCCGGGGATTGTAGTGCCCAAGAGCCTCAATGAACCGTCCGTCTCTCGGCCCTGCTGCTTCCGCCGCCACCAGCCGGTACTGCGGCTGCTTCTTCTTCCCGATTCGACGCAAACGAAGTCGAACTGCCACCTGCTCCTCCTATAGCCGTAGTCGGGGTAGTCCCATCCCCTTCGGCGTCCGTCCCTGTTCTTCTGCGTCCGCGAACTGCTCCAGCATCGCGCGCATCTGCCGGAACTGCTTCAGCACCAGGTTCACGTCCTGCCGCGATGTCCCGCTGCCTCCCGCAATGCGCTTCCGTCTGCTTCCATCGATGATATCAGGCCGCTCCCGTTCTCCGGGCGTCATGGACTGCATGATCGCCGTCATCCGCGCCACCCGCTTCGGGTCCACCTCCAGCGGCCCCTGCCGCCGCAGCGCCTGCAGCCCGGGAATCATACCCATTAAGTGCTCCAGCGACCCCATCTTCCCAAGCCGCTGCAGCTCTCTCAGGAAGTCGTTCAGGTCGAAACGCTTCTCCCGGAGCCGCCGCTCCAGCTCCTTCGCCTCGCTGTCGTCCAGCGCCGCCTCGGCCTGCTCGACCAACGTCGCAACATCCCCCATCCCCAAAACGCGCGACGCCATCCGATCCGGATGGAACACCTCCAGCGCGTCCAGCTTCTCCCCGACCCCCGCAAACTTGATCGGCCGCCCCGTCACCGCCCCCACCGACAGCGCCGCACCCCCCCGGGCATCCCCGTCGAGCTTCGTCAGAATCACCCCTGTCACCCCGACCGCACGGTCGAACTCGCCCGCCACATTCACCGCGTCCTGCCCGGTCATCGCATCCAACACCAGCAGCACCTCTCGCGGCGAAACCGCCTCCTTCATCGCCGCCAGCTCCGCCATCAACTCCTCGTCCACATGAGTGCGGCCCGCGGTGTCGATGATCGCCGGCCCCAGCCCCTCTTCCCGCGCCTTCGCCGCGGCCCCCCGGGCCACCGCCACCGCCTCCTCCCCCTCTCCCTCGAACACGGGCACTCCCGCCTGTTCGCCCACCACCCGAAGCTGCTCCACCGCGGCCGCCCGCTTCAGGTCCGTGGCCGCCAGCAGCGGCCGCATCCCTTTTGCCTTCAGATGCCGCGCCAGCTTCGCCGCCGTCGTGGTCTTGCCGCCCCCTTGCAGCCCCACCATCAGCACCACCGGAGCCTCCCCCTGCAAATCGAGGTCGCTGGCCGTGCTGCCCAACAGGGAAGTCAGCTCCTCGTGGACGATCTTCACCACCTGCTGGCCGGGAGTCAGGCTATCCATGACCTCCTGGCCGACGGCCTTCTCGCTTACCCGGTTGACGAAGTCCCTGACCACGCGGAAGTTGACGTCCGCCTCCAGCAGCGCCAGCCGTATCTCGCGACAAGCGGCGGCCACCTCCTGCTCGGACAGCCGCCCCTTACCGCGCACACCGCGTAATATGCCTTGCAGCTTGCCAGACAGACCCTCAAACATACGCGGGCGGACCTTTCGTTGCGCACACGTGTCGCCCTAGCAACTTACCGCCCTCAGCAGCGGCCCTCCCGCCAGTGCGCGTTGAGCGGGAAGTATAGCAGCCGGCTGCCTGCATTGTCAAACATCTTCGCCTTGCTCAGCCTGCTCCACTCGAGCCACCGCCCGCCTCAACAGCCGCCGCTGACTCGCATGTGTCAGCAGGGACAATGCCTGCTTCGGGGTGAACCACCCACACTCCAGCACCTCCTCCTCCGGGTCGAGTCGCATCGTCGCCCGCGGCCCTGCCTCGAAGAGGAACCAGTGCACGCGGTTCCGGAACCGCTTCCCCTCTCGTCCGAACCCGTGCTCGGTCCACCTCAGACCGTCTCTCAGCGCCAGCTTCCTCAGCCCCACCTCCTCCTCGATCTCGCGCCGCGCCGCCTCCTCCAGCCCCTCCCCTTCCTCCACCTCTCCTTTCGGGAAGACCCACTCTCCCAGGGTCGAGCGAATCACCGCCACCCGCAGCTCCTCTCCTCTCCCCTTCACCACCACTCCCCCGGCCGACCGCAGCCTGATGACCTCCCCCCGACCTCTCCTTTCCTCTCTATCCCCTCCGCTCATGCCGGCGGCCCCCATTCGGCCGGCCTCCGTTCCTCCCACGGCGCAGGCTCGGGTATCCCGAACATCTCCCGCTTCATCGCCAGATAATACCGGTAGTTCTCGAACGTCACGTCCGGCGGCGTCCGGTGGTCCACATGAGGAATCCATCCCCCCTCCTTCACATAGGGCTCGATCCGCTTCATCTCCTTTCGGATCGCCTCCTTCCCCTCTATCAGCGCCCGCTTGTTCACTCCCCCCAGCAGCAGTATCTCCTTCCCATACTTGTCCCGCATCGCAATCGGATCGCTCCCCGCCGCCACCTCCACCGGAAACATGCAGTTCACACCCGCCTCCAGCCACAGCGGCACAAGCTGGCTGATGTTGCCGTCACAGTCGGTGAAGATGACGTCACATCCATGCTTCCTCAGCACCTCAGTTATCCGCCGGTATCGCGGCACCATCAGCTTCTCGAACGTAGCCGGCGAGATCATCGGACCCGCGTTGAAGCACATGTCCTCCCACCCCGCCCCGAAGTCGATCTCCACCTCAGGCGCCGCCCACTCGATCCCCCGCAGCACCACCTGCGTTATCTGCTCCATTATCTCCTCGACCAGTCCCGGATCGTCGTACACCATCATCGCCGCCCGCTCGAACCCCATCCAGTCCCGCATCCGACCATACAGGCTCCCTATCCCGATCCCCAGTGGATAATCGCGCTCTCGCCATTCCCCCTTCATCCGCTCCCACTCCGCCTCCGCCGGCCGCCGCCTGGGATCGTCCACATCGAGCCGCGGCTTGAACTCCCGCTCCCATTCCTCCCGCCCCTTCAGCAGAAAGTCGAGGAAGTGCGGAATTGAATCCTGCCCGGACTTGTGGACCTCACAGGTCGCCCCATGCTCGTCCCGGATCAGCGTACGATCCCCCCGTTCCTCCAGCACCCGCCGCTCAAATCCGGGCAGCAGATCCTGATGCACCGGGACGCCGCCCCGAGGCGCGAAGCCGAAGTACAGGTCGCCCTTCGGGAGGGTGTCGATCTCTCTGGGCAATCCCTGCTCGTGCCAGACGGTCAGCGTGTTCTCCCACCACCCGAACTCCTCGTCCGGCACGTGATCCACCGGCTCGAAGTGCATCACCCGCAGCCAGCGTTCCCGATGCGTCATCGAGGCACTCCCTTCATGTCCTCAGCTATCATCTCCGGCAGCGCCCGGAGGTCCTCTATGCGCGGACAGTCCGCCTCCTCGTGGCGGCCGTCCCGGTCCACCAGCACTGCTCTCAGACCCGCCGCCTGCGCGGCCTCCACGTCATGCTCATAGCTGTCCCCAATATGCCAGGCCGTCATCCCCGCCGCCGCAGCCACCCCGGCGGCACGGCCGAACATCACGCTGCCCATCCCCTTCGTCTCTCCCGCGGAGAGGGCGTCGAGCACGACGCCGAAGTAGTGCCCCACGCCCAGCGCCTCCAGGTCCGGCGCCGCCCGCGGCCGCCCGGTCAGGATCCCCAGCCGCGCGCCCTTCTCGGACAGTGTTTGCAGCACCTCCTGGACCTCGGGAAAAAGCCTGATGGCATCTGGCTTTTTCAGCAGCTCTGTCACCCGCGCCGCCGCTCGCCCCGGCTCGCTCCTCACCCCCAGCGTCTCCAGTATGCGCCCATTGTAATCGAGCCAGAATTCCTGCTCGTCTCCGGCCTCAGAGTGCTTCTTCAGGTAGTCGTCGTAGAAGGTGGAGAACGCGGTGTTGATAGCATCCCACGCCTGCTGGTCGCTGACCTCCGCCCCGGCCTCTCGCGCCGCCTGCGCGAAGACCTTCTCCCACCTCACCGTCCACTCAACCAGCGTGTCGTCCACATCGAAGAACACATAGGTCTGCGAGAGCAATATCGGCCTCCACAAAAAAGGGGCCCCGCCGAAGCGCGGCCCACCATCAGCTCAGTATACCAGCCGCCCCGGCCGGGGTCAAACCGCGGGCGTGCGCGCCTGGTATGTCGCTAGTTCTGTACTCAACACAGCGCTATGTACTTTGATGCCTGCCGCGGAGGCGGCGATGACACTCCAGCAGGAGTGTGTTTGCACTCCTGTGGGAGTGTCGGAACACTCCTATAGGAGTGGGACAATGGACAATTCCCGGCCATCCCGTGATTGTCCGGACATGTCCGTTGGCTCTGAGGGTATCTGAGGGGGCTTAGAAAATGTCCGCGATATGTCCAAATATGTCCGTTGTCCGTCCGTTGGCCGAACTATGACCATTCGGTCAATTCGGACATTTTGGTCAATTATGGACATGCTGTGGACGTTCTGATATGTCCTCAGCAGGCGTCCGCTCGCACAAGAGTTGAGCGATAGGTTGCTATAGACCGACGCCTACACGGGGGCGCGCCTGGGTAGGCGCGCCCTACAAGGGAAGATCGAAGGCGCGGGAGATGAAGACGGCCATTGGCCCCCGACCGCAGTCGTACTCTGGATGGTAGCGGCCGTCCGGATAGCCGGCGGTGACTCCTTCTTGTGCTATGTACTCTATGTATCTGCGGGCCCACTGGTCGCAGGGCACATCCGGAAAGGGGCCCCAGGTGCAGGGCTCGTCAGGCACTTGGTCGTCCCCACCGCACATCGACCGTGCGATGAAGGCGGCCATCTGGTCCCGGTTACAAGAGTCTGTCGGATGATAGAGGCCATCCTCGTAGCCGAGAACGATGCCGTTCTCATGGGCATGTTCGATGTACTTGTAGGCCCAATGGTTGGTCAGCACATCTGGGAAGGTTGGCGTTTCCGGGCCGTCGGGAACGTTGTCGTCGCCGCCGGCGAGGGCGCGGGAGATGAAGACCGCCATCTGGTCGCGAGAGACGGCGACGTCGGGGCGATAGAGGCCGTCGTCGTAGCCCTGCACAACACCGGCGCCCACGCAGAAGCCAATGTCCTCAAATGCCCAGTAGTCTGTGGGGACGTCGGGGAACTGGAGATATTCGTGGGCGCCTCGGTCAACTCCCAGGCCGGAGGGGACTGGATTCCCCCAGTAGTCCAAGTCGCCGCTGTCTGCAATGGTGGCGCCGGAATCGATGCAGGGCGAATCCGGCTGGAGCTTGTATCCATCGCACGTGTCCATTCCGATCCCGGCGCTACCGGGGCTCACGAGCTTCGGGTCGCTGGTGAGCTTGTGGGGATCGGCCGGCTCGCCGGCCGGATGGCCGCCGTAGAAGAGGTTGTAGTCGAAGATGTTGTCGGTGCTGCTGCGGAAGTCGTAGCCACCGCTGCCCAAGTGGTAGAAAATGTTGCTGCGATAAGCGGTGTGGTCTGGGTATCCAGACCAGTCCTGATGGTAGACAACAGCCTCCAGGGAAACGCCGGGGCCGATGTAGACAGTGTTGTTGTATATCTCGGTGTTGGTGCAGGGACCAGCTATGCGAAATGTCCAGCGATAGTCGTTCTGGCTGACGTTGTATCTCACAATGGTGCCGTCGTTGAATCCATCGTAGTCGCCCTTGGCGCATATCAGGCAGAAGCCGCCCATGTTGTCGTGACTGTAGTTGTACTGAATAATCGTGTCGTTGGAGAACCAGTCGCTGTTGAACCCCTCCCCGTCATAGGTGGCCTTGGTGCCGTACGCTTCGTTGTACTGCACTACGGCATCATCGGAGGCCCATGGCCAGATGGCGACGGCGCCGCAGTTACTGGCTACGTTGTGTTCGATCAGTGGCGCGTCGCAGACACAGGTGATGATCGCACATGTGCCGGTGTTCGCAATCGAGTTGCCCCTTACCACCACGTTGGTGTTGGGAACCCAGCATCCGGGGGCGCCGGGGGCCAGGCTGCGATCCCACCAGGTCGAACGGAAGTACACCCCCGATTGGTCGACATCATAGATGGTGCAGCCCTCGATGAGCACATCATTGAAGCTGGATCCGGTCTCGGCGCCCAGGCCCTGGAAGTGTATCGCGCCATCGTCCCAGTTGAGCGTCGGTCTGATATCGTGTACCACGAGGTCTGTGAGGTGTATGTGGTGCAGGGTTCCCACGTCCTCGGCCACCACCAAGGCGCCATGCTTTAGGTCGACACCAGCTTGATGGTAGTTGGTGAGCTCCAGATTGCTTACTTCCCAATACTGCTGGTTGTGGAGGTACAGGGCTGACTGGAAAAGGCCATCAGCATTCATCAGGGGCTTATTGCCCGTCTCGTACATGTCGACGATGATCGGGCTTCCTTCGGCACCGGAGCCCTTGGGCCAGAGCTGGCCGGTCCAGGCGCAACCGGCATTGAGTAGGATCTGGTCGCCAGGCGCGAAGGTGGTGGCGTTGACCTTGCCCACGGTACGCCAGGCAGTCGCGGGACTGGTGCCGTTGCGGGTGTCGTCCCCGCTCACCGAATCGATGTAGTACGTTGTCGCAAGTGCTGCTGAGGCGCAGAGGGCGACAAGACACGCTGTGGCCACCAGCACGAGCGAGAAGAGCCAGAATCGGGCTCTCAGGCTAGCGCCCATCATCATTCTCCTTACGCGATATCTCTGGGCCGCGGTGCCCCCCCACAGAGCCACCCGAAACGCCGAGGAAGCGTCGCGAGCCGATCTAGGTAGAAAGATCGAACGCCCGGCAGATGAACACCGCCATCTGGTCGCGGGAGACCGTGACGGTGGGGCCGTAGGTGACGGGATCGTAGCCGTGCACGATGTCTTCGGCTGCGCAGTACTCGATGTACTTGTAGGCCCAGTGGTTAGTGGAGACGTCGTCGAAGGTGGCTGTGTCGGGGCCGGCCGGTACGTTGTCGTCACCACCGGCAACGGCGCGGGAGATGAACACGGCCATGGCGTCCCGGCTGACGGTGACAGTGGGACTATAGGTCACTGGCTCGAAGCCCTGGACGATATCGTTGGCGACACAATACTCGATGTACTTGTAGGCCCAATGGTCGGTGGGAACATCGTCGAAGGTGGCGTCGGCGGGGCCGTCCGGGACGTTGTCGTCACCACCGGCGAGGGCGCGGGAGAGGAACACCGCCATCTGGGCGCGGGAGACGTCGTACTTGGGGTGGTAGGTGTTGTCGCCATAGCCGTAGACGATTTCAGCACTCACACAGGCCTCAATGTGGGGGAAGGCCCAGAAACAGCTCGGGACATCGTGGAAGCGCGCATCCAGGTCGCGCACGAAGCTGTCAATGCCGTACTCTGCGTCGCCGGGGACGAGGTCCGAGGCGCCAGACTCGAACGCAATGCATCGGCCATCCGCGCTTATGCTGGGATAGCTTCCGCGGGAACCCTCCCCGCTCATGTTGACAGCCACGGGTTCGGTTGTGCCGGCCACCCGGTCGCGCAGAAACACCTTCGTGAAGTCGTTGGGGTCTCCGGGCACGAGGCCTGCGAGAGCGCTCTCGAACACGACGTACCGACCATCTGCGCTAATCCCACCGGGTTGCCAGCGAAGACCCCTGGACTCTGGTCTGGTGCCCTGCTGTCCGGTGCTGCTCACACTCAGGCGCTCGGTGGTGCCCGCCTCGCGGTCGCGCAGGAAAACGTCCCCCCAGTCGTTGGTGTCCCCGGGTACGAGGTCGGAGGCCCAAGAGGTGAACACCACGTATCGGCCATCCGCGCTGATCCTGGCGCCACTAGTGCCAGATGAGGCTGAGGTTCCCCCGTCCATGTTCATGCTGACCAGCTCGGTGGTGCAGGCGGTTCGGTCCCTGAGGTATACCTGTGCCCATCCGTGTACTCCAGGCACGAGGTTTGTGGCCTGGGAAGAGAAAGCCACGTAGCGGCCGTCCGCGCTGATGGAGGCCGACACGTTGTAACCGCCCTCGCGCCTGTTCGTCTGGTTGCCACTGCTGCTGAGGTTGACCCGCTCGGTGGTGCCCAGGACTCGATCCCGGGCAAAGACGTCCTTGTAACCGTTGGTGTCTCCAGGCACTAGATTTGAGGCCAAATCCCAGAAGGCAACATAGCGGCCATCCGCGCTGATTTCCGCCGGACCCAGGCAGTCGTCGTTGGCCTGCTGTCCAGCGCTGCTGACACTCACCCGCTCGGTGGTGCCCAGCAGGCGATCGCGGACGAAGAGATCCCCGCAACCGTTTGTGTCCCCGAACACGAGGTTGGTGGCGAGGGACAAGAACACGACGTAGCGGCCATCGGCACTGATGTCGCGGCCGAAGCTGGACCCATTCCCTTGCTCGCCGCTGTTGCTCAGGCTGACGCGGAGGGTTGTGTTGGTGACCCGGTCCCGCACGAAGACGTCGGCGCGTTGGTTGGTGTCGGCTGGCACGAGATCGGTGGCATACGAAGTGAACACAACGAACCGCCCGTCGGCGCTGATGCTCGTGCTGTCCCCCCAAGTCGGCGAGTTGTGGGGGTAGGGAAACGAAGTGGGCGGCTCTCCGCTGCTGGTCACGCTGACGCGCTGAGGTACGCCGGTGAGGGCGCACGGAGCCGGGGCCGAAGGGCCGAGCAAGAGGGTGGGGATGAGAGCCAGGAGCAAGCCTCGACGGTTCATCTCACCTGTCCTCCAGGGCAGATTGTGGGCAGGGCGCAGGCCTGCCCGATCGGACTCAGAAGGAAGACTCAGCGGGATAGCTCAGGTCGAGTTCAGTGATTAGACGCGGGGTCGGGCGGAGAAGTTCGGCCTCTCCAGGAGAGCGGTCCGCGTCTACCGCGTTCCCGTGTACATTATACCGTACGGTGTCAAGAGCAGGGGCGGAAGAGCCAGGCAATTGCTCGCTTTTTATGGTGGGGGCTTTGGCGTGAATTGCGTGGTGTTCGGGCGGTTTCGACGCGGCCTCAGCCCTGGTGCTCGCCGGCCCGTGCGGTCATATCTCTGACGTCCGCGACGAGCGACCGCAGCGCTTCCCGCTGCTCGCGGAGCACTTCCCTTGTGGCAGGTGTTCCCGGGAACAGCAGCGCAGAGATCCGCTCGCACACCCTAGGCGGCCGGCGCGGCAGATGAGCCAAGGTCACATCGAGCTGCTTGTCACCCGGGAAGTAGGCCTCGTTCAAGGCAAACAGCACCTGCACGAGATTGTGGACGACCTGCTGGACGATGCCCGTGGCGTAGATCACGTCCTGCCGTTCGATGGCGCTCAGGTAGTGGAAGTTGTCGGGCCAGAACCCGGCCGCGGCAAGGTGATGGTCCACGATGGCATCGCGAAGTTTCGGCGGGTAGGTCGCGACCTCTGACTTCCATCGCGCTATGATGTCGGAGGGGTCGTCGAGCGGGACCATCACCGTTAGGTCCGAGAGGCAGCAGTGATTGTAGAAGCCGGTCGTGGTCCAGGTCAGGAACTCGCGCTTCACCACACCTTGCCGACACTCAGCGATGCTCCCCTCTATGTGCCCGATATCTCTGAGCCAGCACTCGACATTCTGTCCGCGGAAGCGGAAATCGGTCCCCGCGTTGCTGAACGGTGCATCGTCGCCCCAGGAGACAATGCTCTCTATCTCCGAGGAGAAGGCGGAGGCGATTCGGGTCCTCTCGTCGCCGGGCAACACATCGTGCGCGAAGAGATACAGATCGACGTCGGCCTCATCGTCGGCCGTCCCCTTCGCGTATGACCCGCCCAATGCGATCGCATACTCCCCCCGGGCGAGCTGCCGCACCAGGCGAAGCAGGTCAGACACAACCTGTCGGATGGGTTCGGGAATCATCATGCATCCTATGCTGGGCGTCAGGGGTGGGCGGTGGTGCGTGTCAAGCGTCCGGTGAGGATAGATCGTGGAAGGGGAACACCCGCTCCTTGACGTCCGCCACGGATTCCTCGGCGAACTCCCGCGCCACCCGCGCCCAATCCTCGTCGATCACCGGCCCGCCCTCGTCGTGCAGCGAAACCGGCTCCTCGCTGTGGGAGTAGCTCTTCGCCTCCGACTCCGGGATGTGCTCGGGGGGCTCCTTGCCGACCATGCGCGCGAATGCCAGCGTCCACGCCCGCGGCACCACCGTCACATCATACCCACCCCCTCCGAGCGCGATCCACTGCCGCGCCCGCGGCGCCAGCTCCTCCACCACCGCGGTATAGCCGCGCGTCGTCAAACACATGTGGGTGAGGGGATCCTGGTAGTGCGTATCCACACCCAACTGAGTGCAGACGAAATCCGGCTCGAAGGCCTCCAGAAGCGGAACCACCGTCTCCCGGAATACCCACAGATACACGTCATCGTTGGTGTACGGAGAGAGCGGCAGGTTCACCGAGAATCCCTCCCCCTCGCCCTCCCCGATCTCATCTACGTTGCCGGTGCCGGGGAACAGATACCGCCCGCTCTCGTGCATCGATATGGTTAGCACGTCCCGCCGGCCGTAGAAGGCCTCCTGCACCCCATCCCCGTGGTGAGCGTCGATGTCCACGTACGCCACCTTCACCCCCTCCCCGCACTCCTTCAGCAGGTGCGCGATCGCCACCGCCGCGTCGTTGAACACGCAGAACCCCGCCGCCTTGGCCCGGTGACCGTGGTGCAGGCCCCCGCCGGGGTTGAACGCTATCGAGGCCTCCCCCTTCAGCACCAACTCGGCCGCCTTCACCGAGGCCCCGACAACTATCGCGGTCGCCTCGTACATCCCGTCCACGATCGGATTGTCCACCGTCCCCAGTCCGAACTTCAACGGATTCCGCAGGGGCCGCCCCTCACTCGGCGCCCGCACCGCTTCGATGTACTCGCGCGTGTGCACCAGGGCGAGAGTGTCCTCCGCCGCGGCCGAAGGCGGCGCCACCTGGATGTTGGATCCCTCGAGCAGGCCGCATGCGCGAACGAGGTCGTACGTGCGCACCACCCGCAGCGGCTTCAGGGGATGAGACGGACCCAGATCGTAGTCGTTGAAGCGAGGAGTATATACCAGCGCGACGTCCCGCATAGCGCCCCGAGCCGCCAGAACTCAGTGCTCGTGGCCGCCCGCGGGCGGCGCGTGGCCGGCTCTGGGTGGCGCGAAGATCGCCTGGTGGTAGTCTCCGTCCCTCTCCAGCAGAAGCAGAGCCGGCGCGCCACGACTCAGGGCCTGATCCATCTGTTCCACCAGGTCATAGGTGTGCCAGACGGACCGATTGGCGCAGGCCACGATCCGGTCTCCGGCCTGGATGCCGACCTGCGATGCGGGGCTGTCCGGCTTCACCTCTGTGACTCGCACTCCCCCACCCGGGTTCGGCGCCACCTCTACCACCAAACCGAGCCCCGCCTCCAACTGGCTTGCCGCCGCCACGAGGGGATCATCCGGTTCGTCCGATCCCGGCGGATTGGCCCGCATATTGATGGCGAAGCCGACGACGATAATCGCACCTATCAGCACCAGTGCCCACGGCGGCAGCACACGCCTCATTCCTGATTGTCACCTTCCTGTGGGTCGAGAGCGTCTTCCATCTGCTGCATCTGCTCCGCCACCTCCGCGCGGCGAGCGTAGAAGCTCGTCAGTCCGCAGTCTACACAGACATCGGAGTAGAGCCCGATCAACCCGCTTCGATGCTGGCCTTCTCCAGTCACTATCTGAAGCTGCACCCCCGGCACCCGACAGGCCCTGATCATGCTGGTGCCCCCACAGCTCGGACACTTCCGCTGCCGGCGCCTCTCCTGCTTCGGTTGCTTGGTCATGACATTCCCCCTCTCTCCCCTTGGCTCAGCTCAGTGCACCTTCGGCTCTGGCTCAGACCCTTTTGGCGGCGCGGGTATCTTCCCAAACTGCTCCTCGTACCGGCGCACATTCTCCGACAGCGCGTCCCGAAACGCTTTCGCAATCACCGGGTGCATTACCACCCGCACCAGGGTCGGCGCGGATTCCACCTCCCGGCTCTCCGGTCCCAGGCGCTTGAAATCCACCAGAAACTCCAGCGCCACATGCGTGATCTTCGCCAGGTTGGTGTATACTACCGGGAACTCTTCATCTCGTGTCATTTTGCCTGCCCCTCGCTCACCAGCCTTCTTCTTCCTCTTGGGGCTGACGCCAGAGCAGCGTCAGCTGTCCCGACTCTCCCTCAAGCTCGACCCGACTCTGCCCGATGCTCACCACTCTATATCCGCCGAGCCGGTCTCCAACCCTCACATTGTACCGGCGGCTTCCCCGATAGATCAGGGCCCTCGTCGGTTTCCCTTCTTGGTGGGTGATGCCCGCCAGCCTCAGCTCGTGCCCAGCCCGCGTCGTCGGCGATGCGCCGCCCGTCTGCTGCGACTTGAACGGATCGCGCGTTGCCGCGGGCTCCGGTTCGGACGGCTCCGCCGGCTCCTCGGCCGGTTCCACCTGCACCTCCTCAGTCGGCTCCGCTTTGTCCTTTGGAATCGACCTCATCACCACAAACAGCGCCACCGCAATCGCCAACACCGACACGGCCAGCGCAAGGAACACCACGTCCTGCCGTCGCCCGCCGCTTGCCATCTTCTCGACCTCCTCCCTGCCCCGCGCCCCGCGTCGCTGGCGCGGCTACCGTGCCCGCTCCTCCAGCGGCAGCGGCACGAGCCCCGTAATCACCAGTGTGTGCTCTTCCCCCGATCTCTCCACCACCAGCTCGTATTTCTCCTCCGGCTTCACTACCTCCAGCCCCGCTGCCAGCCCAAAGGGATGTGCCATCGCCCAGTTGTTGAAGCTCTTTATCAGGTCGCCCGGTCGCAGTCCACCCTGCGCGGCTGGGCTGCCAGGGAACACGACCGCGACTCGCACGCCCTTCCCCCGGTCCTCCGCCAGCGGCGGGAAGACCGCCCACATTCCCAGCGGCATGAGGCCGATTCGCTGCGCCTCCAGTTCTTCCGGCTTCACCGGGGGCGACCAAGGCAGTTCGGGCTCTTCCTCCCCGCAGTGGTGACACACCCCCACCCCCGGGGGCGCCAGCTCCGGACGGCTAAAGGAAACATACGCGATCGCCGTCACGGCTACGAGCGCGACGATCACTACTTGCACGCTGACATTCTGCTTCGGCGCCACTCGGCTACCTCCCGCCCCCGTTGTCCTTTCACCCTGAAAGTGTACCACGTAAGCCGCGTTCTTGCTAAGCCGGGACCCGGCCTCAAAGCATGCGGAAGGCCTCGACTACGTTCGGTCCCCGATAGGCAATCGTGCGCGCATCGATGCGCTCTCGTCCCGGCACAATCGGCACTTGGTCCGCTTGCCCTGTATTGTTGTACTCGACCCGGATCTCCACCGGGCTCTCCACGCCACAGGGCGCTATCGTCTTCGCCTTCGCCAGCGCACCCTCCGCCGCCCGGCGGATCATCCCCCGCACCTTCTCCGCCGGCTCGAGCACCGCCGAATACCGAGACATCCCCTTCTTGGTCGCCACGGTCTCGATCCCCGGCGCCAGCTCGGCCGCTTCCCGGCACGCCTTCTCACACCCACTGACCAGCACGCTTGGCACTCCGTAGTGCCCCGCAATCGAGGCCCACAGACCTATCTCCCCCATCAACTTGCCGTTCACCCACATGTTGTGCCACGCTACTGTGGACATCGTATGGTCCCGCACCGCCCCTTGGGTTCCCGCCATCGCGTGACATCCGATGAAGAAGGTGGCATCGAAGCTCTCGTCCAGGCCGGGCAGCCACGCCGGCCGCGCCGACCCCATCACGTAGCGCGCCCCCGGATGCAGCTCCTCGAAGATGAAGTTGAAGCCGGTCGCGTGCCCGTCATCTACGAGGATGTCGGTGGCGCCGCCCGCCAGCGCTCCCTCCACCGCCGCGTTGACTTCCTGGGTCAACAGATGGCGCGCCCTCTCGTACTCCCGGGAGTCGCCCCCCACCTGGCTGTCCAGCAGCACCCCGGCGACGCCCTCTAGGTCTGTGGTGATGAAAACGCGCATGGTGTTGGCTCCCTCCCCTCGGCGCCGGCGAAACCTCGCGCCGACACGCGCTTAACAGGCCGCGCCGACACGCGCTTAGCAGGGCGCGCCGACACGCGCCTAGCAGGCCGCGCCGACACGCGCCTAGCCGGCCGCGCCAATTTCGCCCGCGACCGGCCCCAAGCTGCCCTCTTCGGTGTCGGTGGTGCCCAGGACTGGATTTGAACCAGCATGGCCTCGCAGCCACTGGCCCCTCAAGCCAGCGCGTCTACCAATTCCGCCACCTGGGCGACTCGCCGTGTCAGCTCCTCGCCCCGATTACCGCCACCAGTATCGACAGCACCAGAAACGCTGCCGCCACGTATGTGGTTATCCGCGTCAACTGATCCTCAAGCCCCGCGATGCTGGAAGAGCTCTTCCCCCCGATGGTGCCCCAGCCCATCCCCCCGCCGCCGGACTGCTCGCTCTTCGTTGTCGTCACCGCCGTCAGCACAATCAGCCCCACGGCAGCGACGACCTGTATTACCTCAAGCACAATCCCCATCTGTTCTTTCCTCTCACATTCCCAACACCGCTATTCTAGCACACGCCCCCAGTCGGTACAAGAGGAGAACAACTGACCCCCGCGCAAACCCTAGCACCATGGAACCTCTCCCGCCCGCGCTGGAAGAGAAGCGCCGCGCGCTCGCTCGCGCCCTCTGCCGGCCCATCCACGTTCGCGGCATCCACACTCCCGACCCCGGCTTTCGCGGCCAGCTTCGCGTGGAGCCGCACCGCGTGCTCATCGAGTACCAGGTGGCCCAGCACGGCTACTTCTGGCACCTCCCCATCATCGAGGAGCTGCTCGACCGCGCGGCCGCGGGGCAGGCGCGGGCCGACTTGCGCCACTAGCCCCCGATCAGCGCGGTCAACGGCGGATCGCCGTTTCATCCCAATTGCGTGCACGTGCTCACGCCGTTCGTAGAGCGGCTGGCGACAGAGGAAGAGAAGAAGGCGGGAGTGATCCCGCCTGATATCTTAGACCGAACATCTACCGATCTGCAGCGGAAGTTCAGGGAACAAGAGGCACCAGGCCGGAACCTTGCGGGCCGTTCTCACGTCTCATGAAGCAGGGCTCAAGGACAGTCGTGGCGTATCTTCACTACTGGGCGAACCCGTTGAGATTCTCCGTTCCTTAGGCCCGACTGCTTCGTGAATTGCCTATGAGCAATCGCCTTCATCATAAGGACGCGTATGAGATAGGGGGCCTTCAGATGGGAATACAGAAGAAGCTTACCCTTTCGGTCATTCTCCTCGTCATTTCATGCGGCCCAACCGCGGCTGAGACTGTCGTCGAGGTTTGGAGAAGCTCGTTCGGCCAAGCGCGTTCAGTTTCGGTGAACCCGACAGATGGGTCATGCTGGGCAGCGACGGGCGGAAGCGTCATGCATCTGGGGGCTGATGGCAGCATTCTCAGCCAGACTGACGGGTTCTGGCTTCCCGTGTCTGTCTCCGTCAACCCGACGGATGGCTCTTGCTGGGTGGTAGATTCCGATAGGAATGAAGTGATCCGCCTGTCTGCCAACGGAGCAGAGATATGGCGACGAACCTTTGACCGGCCTTCCGCAGTCTCTGTCAACCCCACGGACGGCTCGTACTGGGTAGCCGAACAGTGGAACGTCGCACACGTCTCGGCTGACGGGGATGAGTTGCTGCGGTGGCCAGGCGCAGGCTTTATCCGGCCACATTCTATCTCCGTGAACCCAACGGATGGTTCCTGCTGGATAGCTGACGGTGGCTATCACGGTCACCCGGACGAGACGCAGGTGATCCATATCTCCGCAGGTGGAACGGAGTTGTGGCGAGACACAGGCTTCGTCCACCCGTGGTCCGTTTCTGTGAACCCGACGGATGGTTCATGCTGGGTGGCGGACGCTGGCGACATAGTCCACCTTTCGGCCAACGGAGCCGAGCTGTGGCGTGGCGAATCGTCATCGTTCGATTCGTTCTTCCGACACGTTTCTGTGAATCCGACAGACGGTTCTTGCTGGGCGACGGATATCGCCAACAACCAGGTAGTCCATTTCTCCGCCAACGGAACTGAGCTGTGGCGAGGAGGATCGTTCACGTACTACTCAATGGTTGTTTGTGTCAATCCTACAGATGGATCTTGCTGGGCGGCGGACGGTATTAGCCAAGTGATCCATCTTTCCAGCAGCGGAGCCGAGCTGTGGCGAGGAGGATACCTTCACTACCCACTAAGCGTATCCGTCAACTCCACGGACGGCTCCTGCTGGGTCGTGGATAACTACTTCTGGGTTAACGCTAGCGTGGTGCATCTGTCGGCGGCCGGGGCCGAGCTTTGGCGTGGAGAGAGCTTTGTTCGTCCCACCTCCGTCTCCGTGAACCCCACGGACGGCTCCTGTTGGGTAGCTGACGACGGTGATATAGTCCACCTTTCGGCCGACGGGGTTGAGCTCTGGCGGGGCGAATCTCTATCGTTCCCTTTGTACTTCTCAGTCGGACACGTTTCTGTGAATTCAACTGACGGTTCTTGCTGGGCGACGGATACCGCCAACAAGCAGGTAGTTCATTTCTCCGCCAACGGGACTGAGCTGTGGCGAGGAGGGAATTTCTCCGACCCTCGGTCTGTATCGGTGGACCTGACAGATGGTTCGTGTTGGGTGGTGGCGGACGGTCCGGGCCCCGTCGTCCATCTCTCCGCCAACGGAACTGAGCTATGGCGAGGAGGAGACTACTGGCCCGTGTCCATCTCTGTGGATTCGGCAGACCACTCTTGCTGGGTGGCGGGAATCCCTTTCGAAAGCCTAGAGCAACTGATACATCTTAGGGCCGACGGAGCCGAGCTGTGGCGGGGAGGCCCATTCACTTACCCTGGCTACCACCCGACTGTGACCCCGAACATAATCTCGGCAAACTCCGCGGATGGTTCTTGCTGGGTGGCGACAAGCTGGGATGGGGGTCAGATCGTTCACGTCTCGGCCAGCGGGCAAGAGCTGTGGCGGGGCGGAGGATTTCCGGGACCGCTTGCTGTTTCGGTGGATCTGACAGATGGGTCGTGCTGGGTCGTGGATCACCGACACCAACAAGTCGTGCATCTGATCGTCGTCGGGAGCACACAAGATGAGGTACAGCCTGTCACCCCCTATCCATCTGGCGAATGGACGCACCAGCTCAAGGGGCAACTGCATGCACATTACATGGCGGAGCACCTAGGGAATAACTGCGCCGGCATAGACTTCATTGACGGCGTGCCCCTCGAGGCGGACCACACCCCGGTTTCACTCATCCTGCAGTACGCTGCGGCTGGCTACGACTTCGTCGCCGTTACCGAGCACTATGGGAACGGCCAATATGAGGATCATCCACTGATCTGGGACCGCACCGACACCTCCGCAACCGGAGTAGTGCACATCTGCGACTCGATGGAAGACACCGCCAGCGACAGTCACATTCTCGGCATCGGCTTCGACCGAGAGGCGGCGCTTCTACCTGACTGGATGGAAGGTGACAGCGCGCCCGACAGCGATCTCATGACCAAGAGAACGCGAGTCCATAGGATTCAAAGGATGGGGCATGGCATGGCGATTGCCGCGCACCCAAATGTCGAGAGGTATAGGTGGACGCCTGGCCAGGTACTGCACTCCGGCGCTATGGGGGTTGAGGTCTACAACTCAGGATCAGACTGGTTCAACCATATATACCATCGCTCCGACCCGCTGGCGCTGCACACGTGGGATCAGGTCCTGCGTATGGGTCACGGCATCTGGGGGACGGCAGGCGATGACTATACGGTCCCATGGCCGCAGTTCGACGGCGGTTACGTGATGGCCGTCTGCAACAGGGGGAATCCATCCAAAGACGACATCATGTGGGCACTCAAGCACGGGAGCTTCTACGCCTGCAAGGCCCGGTTGCCTTGGGTGGATGCTCCTACGATCAACGGCTACTGGCCGGAGACGGAGGAAGGAGCGGTTCACCTGCTGCTGCCCTCGGACGACTGCCGAGTGAGGTTCGCGACCGCCAGGGGAGGTGAACTGCTGCCTACATCCGGCCCCGTCGCCTCTGGCGACAACTGGGAGTACACCTATAGCTGGCAGTCTGCTGATCGATATGTGCGAGCAGAGGTCAGGGACTGGATGCGGAACGTATCCTGGACGCAGCCGATCCGCCTTGAGCGCAACGCGCAGGACACGGGCGTGTGGGAGACGGCCGCAGCCGGCGCCAGTGTGTCTGCTGCCCTCGACCCTCCGCTCGTCATCGATGTCGCTGATGCACACCTAGAGGTCTCCACCCCCCAGTCCCAGATTCAGCACGTATACGGCCGTACGCTGGGGACCTTCGAGCGGCCTGAAGCACTGCCGCCGATGGGGTATGTGGGGGAGTGCTATGAGTTCCTGCCGGAGGCCACTCTCGACGGGGTCAACACACTGACGGTCGCATACAACGATGCCGATGTGCAGCTCTTGCCGGAGACCGCGCTGACGATCTACCGGTACGACGAAGCTGAAGAGACGTGGCCGGCGCTGCCGACGCTTGTGGATGAGGACCTCAATGCCGCGACCGCCGAGATCAGTACACTCGGCATCTACGCGTTGAGCGGTGAGATCGCGGAGGATACAACACCACCGACCGTCAGCATCGACGCTCCCCCCGACGGCTCCAGTCAGTCAGGCGTAATCGTCATTAGCGCGAGCGCCACCGACGACAACGGCGTCGCGTCGGTCCGCTTCTTCCTGGACGCGATCGCGCTGGGGCATGACAGCTACGGGGCGGACGGCTGGACTTGGGAGGTGGACTTATCGGTCTACCCGCCCGGCTCGCATGTGATCACCGCAGAGGCAGAGGACGCGAGCGGCAATACCGCAGACGCCTCCGTCACCGTCACGACATCGAGTACAGCAGCGACACCGGGGATCACCATCGCCTCCCCTGAGAGCGATGCAAGCTACTGGATATGGGAAGAGGTCGAGGTCTCCGGCGTGTGGAGCGACGACGATCCGCTGGTGATGGGGCTGCTCGCGGTGGATGATGCTCCTATGAGCATCTTCAGTGACGAAGGCGGCGGCTCATGGCAAGCCACCCTCGCGCTTGGGCCGGGGATGGAGGGGAACCGCCAGCTTCGGGCGATCGGGCTCGACCCCTATGAGAACCGTTCCGAGGCATCACAGCCCATTACGCTTCGGTTTTTCAGCGACGTGCCACAGGACCACTGGGCCTACCTGGATATCTACAAGACGGCCAAAACCGGCATCGTCCAGGGCTATCCCGAAGGTGACTACAAGCCGGATCTAGCGGTGACCCGTGACCAGATGGCAGTCTACATCTGCCGTGCGATGGCTGGTGGTGATGTGGATGTGCCTACCGGGCCGGCGACGGCTGCCTTCGATGATGTGCCTACGGATCATTGGGCGTACCGGTACGTCGAGTACGCTGTCTCGCATGACGTGGTCGCGGGATATGACGACGGCCTCTATCATCCGTCAGAAGCAGTAGACAGAGGCCAAATGGCGGTCTTCGTAGCTCGAGCGAAGGGCTGGGTGAGTATCGACGACGACCTGACGACCGCGCCGGAGTTGTTCCCCGACGTTCCAGCAGGCTTCTGGGCAGGGACTGCCATTCAGGCGTGCGTCGACAACGGTGTGGTCCATGGCTACGATGATGGCTACTACCGGCCTGACGTGATCGTGACCCGAGACCAGATGGCCGTGTACGTGGCGAGAGCATTCGAGTTGCTGCTCTGAGCGGCCGTGCGGCGAGGTGGATAGGGCCGCCCTGCAGTGCCGCCACGATTCTCGAGCGACTATCTCTGGCACCTCGCCATCATCGAGGAGCTGCTCGACCGCGCGGCCGCGGGGCAGGCGCGGGCCGACTTGCGCCACTAGCCCCCGCTCTTCCGCTTCCACGCCGCCCTCCTCGCGCCCCCAGCGGAGCGATGATGAAGGCGAACGAGAGGCAGAACACCGACCAGGAGAATAACGGACCCCATGCCACCGCGCCGTCATCCCGGTTCGCCAGCACGATGTCCGCCGAGATCCAATCCCGATCGAACAGCCCGGCCTCTGCCACCACTCGCCCGTTGGGCGCGATGATCGAAGAGATCCCCGTGCTTGCCCCTCGTATGACCCAGCGATTGCTCTCCACGGCGCGCAGCACGGCGATCTGACGATGCTGCTCCGCGGCCGCCGTGCGGCCGAACCAGGCATCGTTCGTAATGATCACCAGCACCTGCGCGCCCCGTTCCACCAACTGCCACGAGATGCTCGGGAAGATCGACTCGAAGCAGATCATCGGCCCCAGCGCCGTGGTCTCCGCCTGCATCACACGGTGCATCGTGCCTGGCGCGAAGTCTTCGTCCCGCACGTTGTAGCGATCCAGGAACGGCAGCCACGTCCGGCCGGGAACGTACTCCCCAAACGGCACCAACTGGACCTTGTCGTACCGGTCCCGCAGAGTGCCGGTGGCAGAGAACAGATAGGCCGAATTCCGCGGCCGTCCTCGCTCATCCCGATAGGGCCCGCCGGCGACCAGCCAAGCTCCCAGCTTCCGTGCCGCATCCCCAACTCGCTCCGCTACCTGCGGTTCCTCATACGGGATCCCCGGCAGCACGCTCTCGGGCCACACAACCAGCACGGGCCGGTCCCCCGCGGCCTCCAGCGTCAGGGCTACGTAGATGTCGAGCGCCCTCTTACTTTCCTCTGCCGTCAGGGGAACATTCACGTCTTCCGCCCGCAGCTCCCCATGGGCGCTTCCCTGAGCAATCGCCACCCGCACCCGCGGGCCCGAAGGCCCTCCCCGCCCGTCCGCCCAGCTCCTCGCTCCCAGCACGCACAGCGCCGCCACCCCAACGACTGCCACCACCCGCGTCCCCCACCCCGGCGCCGATTCCCCCCGCCTCAATCCGGCCACCGCCTCCGCAGCCACCGCATTCACCAGCACGATCAGAAATGACAGCCCCAGAGTCCCAGCCACTCGTGCCACCGGCAGCATGGCAAGGGCCGGGCTCTGGCTGTACCCGAGCCACCCCCAGGTGAACCCAAACTGACCGAGCCCTCTCCCCCACTCCACGCCACACCACAGCACCGCTGCCCCCAGCACTCGCAGCGCCGGCCCCAGCCTTCCGGTCCACCGCACGAGAACTCCCCACAGCATCAGCGCCACCGCCAGCAGCAGGCACGCGATCGCCCACACCGACACCCCGAAGAGGCCCAGCCAGTAGAGCAAGATGCCGAAGAATACGAAGCCTCCCACCCAGCTCCCGATCACCGCCCCCCATCCGCTCCCGGTTCGCAGCGCCACCAGCCACGGAACCAGCGCCACCCAGGCGAGGAACCACAGCCCGGCCGGGGGAAAACACAGCGCCAGCATCGCGCCGGACAACGCGCACAAGCCAAGCGTCGCCCCGAACGATGCTGACCTCCTGCGCTCTGTCAGCCTCATCGTTGTGCCGGAAACAGCATACCTGCTCTAGCTCTCAATCCGCCCCCAGAACTCTGGCCAAGCCCGCGCCGTCCATCGCAGCGGATTATAGCTTGTGGCACTTCCGGGCGCAACTCGTCGCACGATTGGGGGGTGACCGTTTTGCGTGGGTGGCTGGACGGCAACCGACCGTAGGAGGCACATTCCCTTGGGCGTGCCCATGCCCGCCGGCCGTCTCCCGTGGCCGTTCTGTAGGGCGGGCATGTCTCCGCATGCCCGCCGCTCGTAGGAGGCACATTCCTGTGCCGATGGAATCGCGACAAGAATGTCGCTCCTACGGAAGCCGGTGCGGAAGTGGCGAGAGGGCGCAAGGGCTAGGCGGCGAAGTCGCCGCACGAGGGGGTATCCTCCCCGAGTTACCCCCCACTCTACTCTGCGCGAGCGACGGCAAGGAGGCGAGGAAGATGGGCGAACGAGGAGACGCGCCGGAGGCGGTGGACGAGAAGAGCGGGAAACAGAACGAGGGTAACCCCCCCGCAGACCGTGGCGCGAAGCAGATTGGACCGGAGAAGGGCGAGTTCGTCATGCCGCCTGAAGTAGAGGATGCCGACGAGCGGGAGGACGCTCTACCTCAGCAGGACGAGTTCTGGCGGCCCCCAACGCGCTTTGGCAGTGTCCCGGTTGAGAAGGAGCCGTTGGGCTGGGACCGACGCCGGGGCTTCCGCAAGCTCTTTCCGCAGGTTATGCTGCCATTCCAGGTGGTCGAGCGCGTCACCTTCGGGCATCCCGACCTCGAACCCAACCGCCTCTTCTGGGGGGACAACCTCCACGTCATGCGCCAGCTCCCCTCGGAGAGCATTGACCTCATCTACATTGACCCGCCGTTCTTCTCCGGGCGGCAGTACAACGTCATCTTCGGCGACCAGAACGAGCTGCGTTCCTTCTCGGACATCTGGGAAGACGGGATGCCGGGCTACCTCATCTGGCTCAACGCCCGTCTCTACGAGATGAAGCGCCTGCTCAAGAGAACCGGGAGCATTTATGTTCATTTGGATTGGCATTCGAGCCACTATACGAAAGTTGAGTTGGATAAGATATTTGGACACGACGCCTTTCAGAACGAGATCATATGGTTCTATCGCAGGTGGCCCACCAAATCAAGATCCTTCCAGCGGATGCATGACGCCATATTATGGTACACGAAGGGCGATAACGGAAAGCATACTTTCAACCTTCAATACGAATCGGCAAGCGAAAGAACCCTTAGCGATTATGGGGGGAAAAGGCTGACAACTGTTGCAACCGAAGACGGGACATGGGTGAAGCGTCAGACAGAAGGGGATTCGGAAGGAGTACCGCTACGCGATGTTTGGGAGATTAAGCGGGTTCATACCCGCGGCTATGAACGGATAGGATATCCGACCCAAAAGCCTCAAGCCTTGCTGAAGCGCCTCATCCAGGCATCTTCCAACGAAGGCGATGTCGTCGCCGACTTTTTCTGCGGGGGCGGGACGACGGCAGCGGTGGCGCAACAGTTGGGCCGCCGCTGGATCGCCTGCGACCAGTCGCGCGTGGCGGTGGCGATCACGGCGGACCGGCTGACGGGAATGGCGGAGCAGCGAGCGCTGAGCGGTGCGGTGGCGCAGCCAGACCCGAAACCCGAGCCGCAAGAAGAGACGGGGCTGGAGCCGTTGCAGCCTGCACTGGGGGGCGAGTTGCAGGCAAAGCAGACGACCCTCGGACCGGCGGAGAAGCCTTCGGCGCAGAAGGGGGTGTTCGGGGCGGTGCCGGACTTCACCGTCGAGCATTGGGGCGTTTACGAGACGCAGCGCCTGTCCGCCATGCCGCTGGAGCAGTTCCGCGCTTTCGTGCTAAGGTGCTTCGGCGCGGTGGGTGAGGAGCATCAGTCAGGCATCCACGGGATGAAGGGCGCCATCCCCGTCTGGGTGGGCGAGCCAAACCCGAGGAAGGGCGTCGCGGCGGCACACGTGCAAGACTTCGCCAATGCCATCCGCAAGACACTGCGCTACAAGCAGGACAACCTGCGGGACGGGATCATGCTAGCCTGGGCATTCCGGCAGGATGCGCTGGACGCGGCCGAACGGCTACGGCGGCTGGAGCACACGGACCTCAACTTCATCCGGCTGGACCAGGTGCGCATTGATTCGCCGCGATTCCGCGAGCAGGTAGCAGCGCTTTCGACTGACCACGCGGACTACGAGAACTTCCTGACCTTCGTGCAGCCGCCGCGTGTCGAGGTGGGCCACAAGCGCATCGCGTCGCGCACCTACCTATTCGACGTGAGCGAGACGGCCGTGATGAACTCCGGAGCGAAGATCATAAACGTGCAATGGGACTTCGACTACCGAAAACGATTCTCGAGCACATCAGGGTACTCTTTTGTACGTGGGGCCAAGAAGGAACCGGCACTACAGGCGCAATATGAGTTCTCCGACACCGGCCGGAAGCGCATCGCCTGCAAGGTGCAGGACGACATGGGTGGGGAAGGCCTGTGGAGCGGCGAGATTGAGGTGACCTGACGGCATGTTCAACCAGTTCGCACGATACGAGGACTATTTCCGTGACTGGCGTCGGGACGGGATGCCCGGCCTAAAGGCGGAATCGTACGGATACATCGAGTTTCTCACCTCGCCGGACGACGACCAGGTGGCGCGGCCGGGGACGCTCTGGCCGCATCAGTGGGAGTCATTTCTGCGGGTCGTGTATGCGCACGAGATTCTTGGCAAGGCGCAGATCGGCGCAGACGGGCTGCTGCTGAACGTGGTGACTGGCGGCGGGAAGACGGCGGTCATCGCGGCGATCATCGCGTGGCTTCGCATCGCCCACTCAGTTCAGAAGTTCGTGCTGCTCTGCCCCAATCTGATCGTCCGCGACCGGTTGGAGGACGACTTCCGGGGAGGGAAGGTCTTCAGGGATCGAGACTTGCTGCCGGAGGGGGCCGTCGCGTCGGGCCTGGGGGATTTCGACCTGACGACGCTCGGGAGCGACAAGGAGGGCGGCTGGTCCAGTTTGCTGAGCGCGAGCGTCATCCTGGGCAACATTCACCAATTCTACCAGAGCAACAAGAGCGGGCAGAGCAACCTTTCGGCGCTGATGAACGGCCCGGACTTCGTCCTGTTCAACGACGAGGCGCACAACTCGCCCGCGCCAGAATACGAGGCGACGCTTCTGCGGATGCGCGAGAAGGTCGTCTTGCGGGTGGACACGACGGCAACTCCCGACCGCGCGGACGGCAGGACGCCCGACAGCGAGATGATCTACGAATATGGCGTGACGGACGCGCTGCACGACGGGATCATCAAGACGCCGGTGGTGTATCAGCCGGACATCAAGACGGTGCAGCTCACCTACACGGACGCCCGGACGGGCGAGAAACGCAAGGTCGAGGAGATCGACTGGGACGAGGTGGACCGGCTGGGGCTGAACGCGACACAATGGGTCACGGACGACGAGCCGATGCGCCAGCAGATGGCCATTGCCCTGAAGCGCCTCGAAGAGCAGGAGCGGCGGGCCAAGGGACGGTACCAGCCGATTCTGTTCGTGGTGGCGGTCTGCAAGGCGGACGCCCAGAAGGCCGAACAGACGCTGAACAAGTATTTCAAGATCAAGACGCTGCTCGTTACGGAAGACAGCGACGAGGCGGATCGCCAGAAGGCGCGGGAGTTGGGTAGAGAACAGAAGACTGGCAAGCCATACAGAGCCGTCGTCAGCGTGCTGATGCTGCGCGAGGGCTGGGACGTTCCCGAGGTCGGCGTGATCCTGCTGCTGCGCAAGTTCGGCTCGCGGGTGTACGGGCAGCAGGTCATCGGACGTGGCTTACGGCGCGTGAGGGTGAAGGGCGTCGAACCGACGGAGCCGCAGATCTGCGCTGTGGTCGACCATCCGAAGCTGGAGCATCAGTGGCTATGGGACATTTTCAACGCGAAGATCCATGAAAACGTTCTGATTGACCAACCGTTCGATGAGACGGAACACCTGCCGCCTCCGCCGCCCAAGCAGGTGCTGGCCAACCCGGACCTCGTGATTGACGTGCCGCCGGTTGATCCGTCCTTTGTCGATGACGGCGAGTTCGATCTGGGCGAGTTCGCCCTGCCGCCGCAACCGCTCAAGAACTGGCAGGAGGCTCTCGACGCCATCGAGTATGACCCGACCGTGGTTGAGATCACGAAAGTAGGCATGTCCGGTGTTGTCGGTCAGGAACTCGGCGGGGAGGGCTGGAAGACGGTTCTCTCGGCTCCCGATCCCTCCGCGCCCGGCGGGGCGGGTGTTCAGCTGTCTGACGAGGCGATCCGGGACGCGGTGAAGAGCGCGGTGCTGGAGATAGCAGAAGCATTGGCCGTTGAAGCAGGTTACGCGGGCGCGTTCAAAGATCGCGTATACAGCGCCCTCGTGCAGCACGTCCGCAAGGGATTCCTGAACGGTTCCTCCCTGGGATTGGCCGAGCGCGAGGAAGTCGACTACGCCTGGAAGATGCTCCAACAAATGAAGACCAAGGTTGGGGCCATTCCTGGGCTGATAGCGGGGATCATCGAACATGGCGATTAGCATTCATGGCAAGTTCGAGAACCCCAAGAAAAGCCCTTGGAACTTCGAGCGCTATCAGAGCGACTTGGAGCGCCGGATGATGGATCGACTGGAGCGCGATCCGCACGCCGTCAAGTGGATGAAGCGCCACGGCATCACGATCCCCTGGATTGACGGACAGAAACATCAACGGCGGTACGTGCCGGACTTCCTTGTTGAATACGAAGATGGCAGGAAGGTTATCGTGGAGGTGAAAGACCCAAGCCGTATTGATTCCAACGATCTGCAGCGAAAGCGAAAGGCGGCGGAGATTTGGTGTAAGCAGAGAAGCATGGAGTATGTCATCGCAACCATAGGGTAGCGCCACGAATGACGCGCGCCCGAGCGGGAGAAGGCGGCGGTCAGGGTGTTGATCTCGCTGGAGGAGCCAACCAGGGCGATGGTGTCGGAGGCGCCTGGCGCGGATTTCCCCTGGATACTGCAACACCGCCGGCCTCCGCACAGGGAGCTTCGTGGCGCGATGGGGGGTGACCGTTTTGTGTGGGTGGCTGGGCGGAAGCCGAGCCTAGGAGGCACATTCCCTTGGGCGAGCCCCCGGGCCAGCCTGTGCCCATGGAATCGCGACAAGAATGTCGCTCCTACGGGACCCCCTGTGTGCGGTCACACCCCGCGATTGCCTTCCCCCGGCGGGACGTTGGATGCCGTCACAGTAGGGGCCTACCCCTGGCAGTTGAAGTGAAGCTGGCGGTGCGGGGGCGGAAGTGGCGAGGCGAAACGAAGGCTGGTCGGCGCGGCCCCCGGGGTGATTTCCCCCTCTACTCCCTGGGGGTCGCGGCGCGTGAGCTTTGGGAGCAGGGGACGGAGGACACAGAAGGGCCGCGAGAAGGATGGTGGACTTCCCGCGGCCCCCAAGGAGGTTTGGGTACTGCTCAGCTCGGTACACAGGGTTTCACGCTGATTGAGCACTGATATATGCCACGGTTTGGCGATCCGCTCCTGTGCGTTTCGGCGCACAAAGCCAGCAGGGGGGCTTCCGACCCATCGAAAGCCACAGGTCGGCATGGCCCTTCTCTTGCCTTGGGGCGCCGGGCGTGGAGAGCGTTATGCCCATTTGCGGTATACGACTCGCGGAGGACACAATGTGGCTTGGCTGGTAGTCGTGGTATCGGTGAAGATCAGCGTTGGCGCGGTGGTATTGCTCTGCCTGCGAGGTGAATGGGGCGACACCCCACGACCCCTCGCGAGGGGGACTTAGGGGGCTGCTCCGGCCGTGGGCTAGTTGAGTCCCGGTGACGGTCGGAACGGACACGGAGGACAGGGATGGACGAGGCCCTGAAGGGACTTCGCGAGGAACTGCGGCGGGCCCGATCAGAGGCCCTGGCCGCCCGCTCGAAGGCGGACGAGAAGAGCGCCCTGGCGAATCAGCTTTCCGAGGACCTAAGGCGTCAAGGCCTCGAACTGATCAAGGCCGAGGATGTGGTGGGCAGATGGAACTCGGCCGCCGCCGAGCACGCTGAGCAGTTGCGAGCCCTCGAAGGAGAGAAGGCGAAGGAGAAGGCCCGGGCCGACCAGCTCGCCGGCGAACTGGAGGCGGAGAAGGGGAGAGGTGAGGAGCTGAGGAGGGCACTGCGCTGGCGGACCTGGGCGGTGGGAATCGTCACGGTAGGGTTCCTGGTGGCGGTGGTCACTATGCTCTTGCGGTGAAGGGTGAGAATGCTTGAGCGCTTTGCTGACTTCGTGCTGCGGCACCGGCGACGGCTCGTGCTGGTGAGCATCGCGGTTCCCGGAGGCCTCCTCGGCTACTTCGTGGGGCGAGGAAGGTAGCTATGAGAAGCTGGCTAGCCCTCTCACTGTGTCTGCTCGCGATGGTGCTATGCGCGTCGGCGTGCGGGCCTCCACCCGAAGGGGACACCCGAGATGCTACGGCCGGGATGTGTCCAAAGTGCGGCGGCACGAGCTTCGACGTGGAGCAGCACACGGAGCGGAGCGCCCACGCCGGGGAGCCAGTAGAGTACCTCACCCTCACATGCCGGGACTGCGGCCACTCGTGGCGCGCTCCCACCCTGGCCGGGCAGAGGAGCGAGTGAACTGTGAGAACCCGGCGCTCGTACTCGAAGGTATACACGCCGGGTGCTGCGCGACTTCCAGGTCGAGATCACGGTGCTGGCGGACGAGGATGGGAAGCCCAACCGCATACGCTGCCAGAGCCCAGGGGCGGTGCTGCAGGCTTCTGAACCTGTGGCAACTTCACTTGTGCCGTCCCGGCGGACTGGGCTATAATGCGCTACCATGCCGGCCTGTGTAGAGCTCAAAGACGTCAGCGTCGTCTACCCAAGCGGCACGACCGCGCTCTCGAACATCGACCTCACCATCGACGAGGGCGAGTTCGCCTTCCTGGTCGGCCCCACAGGCCACGGCAAGTCCACCCTCCTCAAGCTGCTCTACCGCGAGGAATTGCCCGCCCGAGGCCAGGTGTTCGTCTCCGGGTGGGAGGTACCCCGCATCTCTGCCTCCCGAGTAGCGCACCTCCGCCGCCGCGTCGGCGTCGTGTTCCAGGAGTTCCGCCTCCTTCCCCGCACCGCATGGGAGAACGTCGCCTTCGGCCTCTACGCGACCGGTCGCCCTTACCGTGAGGTCCTCCGGCGCGTCCCCGACGCCCTCTCCGAGGTGGGGCTGCTCGACAAGGCCGACCACCATCCCTCCGCCCTCTCCGCCGGCGAGCAGCAGAGCCTGACCGTCGCCCGCGTCCTCGCCATGGACCCGCCCCTCATCTTGGCCGACGAGCCCACCGGCAACCTCGACCCTGCGTCCTCGCGCCATGTCATGCAGTTGCTCGACAAGGTAAACCAGCGAGGGACCACCGTGCTGGTCGCCACCCACGACCCGGCTATCGTCAACGCCATGCGCCGCCGCGTCATCGCGCTGCACCACGGCCGAATAGTCCGAGACGAACCTGAAGGCGGGTACCCCGATGATCTTCGCCGCGCTTGATTTCATCTGTCGGGAGACCGTGCTTCACCTGAAGCGCGAGCGACTCATCGCCATCGCCACCGTCTCCACCGTGGCCGTCCTCCTGATCGTGCTCGGATCGATCGTGCTCTTGCTCGTAGACCTCAAGACCTGGACCGGCTGGATGACTGACCAGCTCGAGGTGTACGGTTTCTTCGCCAAAGACACAACCCGTGAAGACGCGCTGAAGGCCGCCGATCCCATCTCTGCTTGGTCGGAAGTGGAGAGCGTAACATTCGTCACCAAGGAAGAAGGCTGGGAGCGCCAGCAACGCGACTATCCCAGTATCGCCAGGTTGGATGACGCAATCGACAATCCGCTGCCCGACGCGGTCCAGCTAAAGGTCCAGGACCCGGAGCAGAGCGCCCGGGTCGCCAAGCGGCTCGAGGAGATCCCCGGAATCGAAGCCGTCCGCTGGGGCGGCAGCCTTGCTCAGAGCCTGGTCAGGTTCAACCGGGTCGTCAACTGGACCGGCCTGGTCGTCTCCCTCCTGGTGGCCGTCGCCGGCCTCCTTATCGTCCATAACACCGTCCGCCTCGCACTCCACTCTCGCAGGCGCGAAGTCTACATAATGCAGTTGGTCGGCGCCACCCGCGCCCTCGTCGCCGCCCCCTTCCTCCTCGAAGGACTGCTCCACGGCCTCCTCGGCGCGGCCCTCGCCTGCTGCCTGCTCGTCCCCATCCATATGTATCTGCGCGACCTGGCCGCGCGCTCTTTCGTTCCCCTTACGCCCGACAGCGCGCTGCTCCCCTTCGCTCTCTACCTCCTGCTCGCCGGCGCGGTGCTCGGCTTCACAGGTTCCGCCGTCTCCGTCCGACGTTACCTTCGCCACAAGCCCGAGTGGCACGGATAGCCCACCCCGCAACTGCCGGGCTCCCTCAAAGTGTGCATCGATGGCCGCTTGACACGTCAGCTTTCCTTCCCTATAGTCGGGTCGGGCCTGAATCTCGCGGAAACCAGGAGACTACTCGTGCCCAACCTAACCCGCATTGCGGCCGGCCTCGCCGCCGTTGCTCTGCTTCTCTTCCTCCCCGCGGGCTGCGGAAAACCCTCCCCAGCTCCCTCATCAAGTCAGCCCAGCTCCGCAGGGCCGGACGACCAGCCCCTCAACCGAGCCCCTGACTTCTCCTTCACCGCCTTCGACGGTACCAGCTACAGCCTCGCCGGCCTGAAGGGCAGCCCCATCATCGTGAACTTCTGGGGCTCCCGGTGCCCCTACTGCATAAAAGTGGCGCCCTACCTCCAAGACTTCTACCAGCAACACAAAGACGAAGGCCTCATTGTCTTTGGCATAGCCGGCTTCGATTCCGAAAAGGCCCTCAAGGAAAAGGCCCGGTCCGCCAAAATCACCTATCCCATGGCCATCAGCGCAGACACCGGCCGCGCCTACGCTGTACACGGCATTCCCCATACCTTCTTCATCAATCGCCAGGGCGACATTGCCTCCTCGATACTCGGCGCCAAACCGCGCGCTGAGTTCGAGGCCGCCCTCCAGAAGATCCTCTGATGGAACCTCAGCACCAGGCAGCCTGGGTAATCGCCGTCATCGCCGGAATCTTCTCCTTCATCTCGCCCTGCGTGCTGCCCCTCATCCCCGGCTATCTCTCCATGATCTCGGGCCTCTCCATCGAACAGCTCGAGGAGAGAAAAGGGGCCGACCTCTTTCGCATCTTCCTCTCCTGTGTTCTCTTCTCCCTCGGCTTCGGCACCGTCTTCGTGCTGTTGGGCGCCTCCGCCGGCGTGGTGGGAGGCTGGCTCGGCCCCCGTATGCACATCCTCAACATCATCTTGGGCCTTATTGTCATTCTCTTCGGCCTCTTCGTCCTGAACGTCATCAAGCTTCCCGTCCTCTACCAGGATCGCAGGTTCCGCCTCGGCCGCCGCTCCCTCGGCCTCTGGGGCGCGCCGCTCCTGGGGCTTGCCTTCGGCTTCGGTTGGACGCCCTGTGTCGGCCCCTGGCTGGGTACCCTCTACACCATTGCCGCCAACCAGACCACGGCCCAGGCCGCTGCCCTCTTCGCCATCTACAGCGCCAGCCTGGGCATCTGCTTCGTCGCCGCCGGCATGCTCTTCGCCTCCGCTCTCCGCGCCTTCACCTTCCTCCAGCGCCAGTACCGGAGAATAGAGATCATGAGCGGTGCCCTGCTGATCCTCATCGGCATCTTGCTGCTCACCCAGCAGTGGGATCGCGCCACCGCCTGGCTCATGGGCCTGGTAGCCTGGTAACGCCGAGCATCCCGGTCTCCTAGCCGCTGGGCCTCCTGGCTGAATGGGCCCGCGGAGAGAGTCAATGCTCCCCACGGCGACATTCGCGCTAATCGGCGTCGGCCACCCCTTGACGGCCTTCCGCTGATGCGCTATCTTATATCGTTGACGGCGCCGGGCGGCTCTTCGCCTGCCGCCGTCTTGTTCGGAGAGTGCGCCGACGCTGTTCGCCGCCCTACGTTCTAGCCCGTTCGGCCGCCCTACCCGTCTATACGAGGAATGCGATAGAGGCTGGCCCTGCGAGCCGCAACCGTGGTGCCGGCCCTTCAGCATAGACCATCACGCCTAGGAGGTGATGTTGTTATGCTCCAACCGCTTGGGGATCGTATCGTCGTCAAACCCGGCGAGGAGGAAGAGGTCACCAAGGGAGGCATAGTCCTTCCGGATAGTGCCAGGAAGAGGCCGAGGGAGGGAGAGGTGCTGGCCGCGGGCCCCGGCAAGATGCTGGAGAACGGTCAGCGTGCGCCGATGGAGGTCTCAGTCGGCGATATCGTCCTCTATTCGGAATACGGCGGTACCGAGATCACCGTCGGGGCCGAGGACTACGTTATCCTCGACGAAGGCTCCGTGCTGGCCGTCAACCCCGACGCGAAGAAGAAGAGCAGGAAGAAGTAGCAGGCCTGAACGGGCCGTCCACAGCTAACGAACTCTGGAAGGGAGGAAACGCATGGCTGCCAAGATGCTGTGCTACAGTGAGGAGGCGCGGCGTGCGCTGCAGCGCGGAGTCAAATCCGTCGCGGCAGCCGTCAAGGCCACGCTTGGCCCCAAGGGCCGCAACGTCGTCCTCAGTAAGAAATGGGGATCCCCCACCATCACCAAGGATGGGGTCACGGTCGCCAAGGAAATCGAGCTCGAGGATCCCTATGAGAACATGGGCGCCCAGCTCGTCCGCGAGGTGGCCAGCAAGACGAACGACGTGGCCGGCGACGGCACCACCACCGCTACCGTGCTCGCCGAGGCCATCATCGAAACAGGAATGAAGAACGTCGCCGCCGGCGCCAATCCGATGCTGCTCAAGCGCGGCATCGAGAAGGCCGTCGACGCCATCGTCGCCGAGATCAATAAGGTCGCCAAGCCCGTGGATACCAAGGAGGCCATCGAGAGCCTCGCCGCCATCGCCGGCAATGACCCTGAGCTCGGCCGCTACGTAGCCGACGCCATGGACAAGGTCGGCAAGGAAGGCGTCATCACCGTCGAGGAGTCCAAGGGCACCGACACGACTGTTGACGTGGTTGAGGGGATGCAGTTCGATAAGGGCTACATCTCCCCCTACTTCGTGAGCGACCCGGAGCGCATGGAGGCCGTACTCGAGGATCCCTACATCCTCATCCAGGAGGAGAAGATCAGCGCTGTCGCTGACATCCTGCCTCTGCTCGAGAAGGTCGCAGCCGCCCGGCGACCTCTCGTCATCATCGCCGAGGACGTCGAGGGAGAGGCGCTCGCCACCCTGGTCGTGAACAAGATCCGCGGCACCTTCAACGCAGCCGCGGTCAAGGCCCCGGGATTCGGCGACCGCCGCAAGGCCATGATGGAGGATATCGCTGTCCTCACCAAGGGCACCTTCCTCTCCAAGGACCTCGGCATGAAGCTCGAGAACATCACTCTCGACGAGCTCGGCAGTGCGAAGAAGGTCATCATCACCAAGGAAGACACCACCCTCATAGAGGGCGCCGGCAGCCACAGCACCATCCAAGGGCGGATGGAGCAGATCCGGCGCCAGGTCGATGACACCGACTCCTCCTACGACCGCGAGAAGCTCCAGGAGCGCCTCGCCAAGCTCGCCGGCGGCGTCGCTATCATCAAGGTCGGCGCTGCCACCGAGACCGAACTCAAAGAGAAGAAGCACCGCTTCGAGGACGCCCTTTCCGCAGCACGCGCCGGCGTCGAGGAAGGCGCAGTTCCCGGCGGCGGCGTCACCTACCTCAACGTCGCCCACGTCCTCGACAAGGTGCGCCGAGATGTCCGCGGCGATGAGAAGATCGGCGTCGACATCGTGCGGCGAGCACTCGAAGAGCCCGTCCGCACCATCGCCAACAACGCCGGCCACGAAGGATCGGTGGTCGTCGCGCAGGTCAAGGCCGAGGAACCGGGGATCGGATTCAACGCGATCACGGAGGAGATAGAGGACATGGTGAAGGCGAGGATCGTGGATCCCGCCAAGGTCGTCCGCTCCGCGCTGGAGAACGCGGCCTCCATTGCCAGCATGCTCCTCACCACCGAGGCCCTCGTCGCCGAGAAGCCCGAGCCCGAGAAGGCGCCCGCCGGACCTCCAAGTGGCGGCGGCATGCCTGAGTACTAATCTCCCGGGCCGGGACGACGAATAGAGACCAATAGATAAGACGGCAGGGGCGGCGCCAGCCGCCCCTGCTTCGCGTCCCTTTTCCAACAGAGCCGTTTGTAGGGCAGGAGTGTACTTGCCCTGAGTGAACTCGAAGGGCCCTCCCGCTTCCTCTCTCACTGAAGAGAATGCCAGATATCCATCACTTTTCCAGGATTCTCTTGCTCTCCTTTAGTCAGACCATAAGTGAGGACCAATCCCCTTCTTTCCCCCTCCAATGGCTCAAGCATTCGCGTGAAGTATTCTGCTGTGCTTTCTCCTTCTTTTCTAGGCCAATGTCCGTAATAAGCCTTTCCTTTGCTCAAGACCATTTTCATTATCTCTTCCCATGAGAGTTTCTGCCATTCCGGCTCTCCGAGATTTATGCCTTTTACTTCCGGTAACTCCAGCAAGGGCTCTAACAGATGATCTGCCCTGCCACAAAAATGGACTACTGCCCCTCCAAAAGGGGCATATGCTTTCCTCAAATACGGGAAAACAAATTCCTCCGCCTGAGAAGGAGAGACCAGGACAGCAGTGTCTTCATTGGACCAAACCCCGCTGTTACTCAGATAAAAACCGCCCTGGCAGGTTTCTCCATTTAGCTCACCAATTGCTTTCTTCAGGATGGATGCGCATCTCACATAGAGATTACTGGCAACTTCCATGAGATGATGCACGAACCCGGGGTCATCATGTAGATCGGTGAACAGATCGTCTCCTCTTATAAGATGGGCGACCGAAAAAGGCCCCCACAGAATGTCAGGATAGATACATACCGAAGCTCTTTTGCCCAATGTCTCCCGAAAATAAGCAACATATTCCAAAGCACGAGGCATTAGTCCGTCTCTACTTACCTCTCCTAAGTTTCCCGGAGCCAATTGGGTTATCTCTTGCTTGCTTAGCCTCTCTTGAAGCCACGGGTCTTTATCCTCAAAGACAATCTGTTCTAGCCCTAATATGCTCGGCACAAAACCCGCTCCCAAATCCACGCTAGCAGCAGGTTGCGCGTCAGATTTGCTCCTTGCCGTGCTTACCAATCCCCAAAGCTGCTCAAAAAGCATCTTCCGTTTGTCATAGAACTGCTCCTTACGGTTGTACTGACAATAGCCTGTGTCAGCTCGACAATATTGCTCCTTTTCTGAAACAGGCATATCTTCCAAGAGCAAAGGAAGATAGTCGGTATCTTCATTCTTCGCAACAGCTCCCTGTCTTTGCTTGCCTTTGCGCAGAGCTTCTTCATCTAGCTCAGCAAACCTCAGTACCTCTTCAATTTCCGGGCGCTGCATTTTCACTCTCCCTATGGGATATCTCCCTCAGGGCTCAAAGCCCGACCGGCCCGTAACGGCTTCCCTCGCGACTTCTACGAGCATAGGAATCGCTCCTGTCCGGGGCATCTCACGAAACGGCATCGGTGCCAGCCCTTGAGTACTCGCTACGGTGTTTCGGGATTTCAATCCCCAGAGTCTCCCCAGCCCTATCCGGCCCTCTGCTCCTCGATATACTTCACCAATTGCTCCCCAGCAGCCCGCGCCGCCGGCAGCATGTACTCCCGGCTCCGCCTCGTCACAACCATCTGATCGAAGATCGCCATCCCCATGTGCGCAGCATACCGCTCCACCGCCACCACGCACGTGGGTCCTCCGCCCCCACCCCCGCCGGCCGCCCCGATCACCAACACCCACCGGCCCTCCACCCGCGGCTCCTCCGGCCCGGCCCGCTCGCACCGCCGCAGGCGGTCGAAGAAGTTCTTCACCACCTCCGCCACATCCCCGAAATACACCGGCGTGCTCAGCACGATTCCGTCTGCCGCGGCCATCTTATCCCGCACCATCTCGAGGTCGTCTTCGATGATGCATAGGCTTTCCCGCCGGCACTTCCCCCAGCCATCATCACACGCACGACACGCCTCCAACTCCAACTTCCGCAAATGCACCAGCTCCGTGTCCGCACCCGCCGCCTTGGCCCCGGCCATTGCCTCCTTGGCCATGCTCGCCGTCAGCCCGTCCTCGTTCGGCGAAGCTTGCATCACCAGAATCCTCATCGCGCTTCCTCCTGCTCTTGAATTCGCATAACACAGCCCGCCTTATTCCGCCACAATCTTCCTGCCCAGCGCCTCCGCTTCCTCCAGCACCGTCTCCCGCTCCGTCATCGGCGGCGCCGCGTCGGTGCTCCCTTCGAACAGCTCCCCCCAATACTGAAAACCGGTCGAATTGAAGAACGCCTCCACCGTGTGCTTCGCCCAATCGAACACCCTCGCGTCTTTCCCCCCACACGTCGCAACGAAGAGCCCCCGCCGCTCGCCTTCCACCTCCGACACCGCCCGCTTCAGCCGATACTTCTCCACCCAGCAGCATTGCGCGCGATCGATCAGCGCCTTCGTCTCGCCCGACACCCCGGAGAACTGGATCGGCGACGCCAACACCAGGTGCTGTGCCTCCCTGAGCTTCGGGTAGACCTGCTGCATATCATCCTGCACCACACAGCGCCCGGTCGTCTCGCATCCACGACAGTGCCGGCACGACTCGAAGCTCAGTTCCCGCAGCCGGATCAGCTCCGTCTCCGCGCTGGCAGGGCTCCTAGCCCCCGCCGCGGCGGCCCCAGCCAGCACCCGCTCCAGCAGAATCCCTGTATGACTCTCCTCGCGCGGACTGCCCAGTATGCCTAACACGAACGGGCGCCTTCGGGGACCTTCCACCATCCGCAATCGTCCTCGGCCTGTCAGCTTCTACCCCGCTGAACCAATACCTCGCGCCCCGCCAGTACGGGGCCAATGCGACCGATAGACCGACGACCGTGCAGAAGAAGATCCCGGGCAAGTAGTAGTCCCTCCAGAAACCCACCTTGCACTCCAGGTTCACCGGGCACTCCTCGGTGCTTGGAGGAGCGACCATATTCGACTGGACCTCGGCCGTCTAGGTTCTCTCCACCACCCGCCGACCCCTCGCGCGGACGGGGCACCCCCTTCCGGGCGTGCCCCGTGCATCTTCTTTCCAAACAGACCAGCGGGCGCTCCCTCCGCCCCCTAGTCTCTCTCTTCCTCTTCGACCTCGATCTCCAGCTCGACCTCTCCGGGCTCGACAACCTCCGGAGCTGCGTGCAGTCTCTCTCTCATCCGAAAGCCGTGGCCCATTCCGCGGCCCCTGCCGCGTCCCATGCCAAAGCCCAGGCCCTGCTCTTCGGGCCCGATCCCATGACCCATGCCTCGGCCCATACCGTGACCTTCACCGCGGCCCATGCCTCGGCCCATACCGCGGCCTTCACCGCGGCCCATGCCTCGGCCCATACCGTGACCTTCACCGCGGCCCATACCACGGCCCATACCGCGGCCCATGCCTTGGCCCATACCGCGGCCCATGCCTTGGCCCATACCACGGCCCATACCGCGGCCCATGCCTTGGCCCATGCCACGGCCCATACCACGCCCCATGCCTTGGCCCATGCCACGGCCCATGCCTTGCCCCATACCACGGCCCATGCCGCGGCCGCCGCGATGCTGCCAGCGATCTCCGGCCCTTCCCCGCCACAGCTTCGCCGCCAGCTCGCGGTTCGTTGCGCGCAGCGCGTACAGCTCTCCCCGCACGCCATAGAGCTGCTCTGCCTTCGCCGCGATGTCGCCCTCAGAGGCGTCCTTCGCCTCCAACAGCGCCAGTTCCATGCCCGCGATCTCCATCTCGTTACGCAGCGCCTCGGCGCGATCCACAAAGGCCTGCTCCTCGGCCGTGAGTTGCAGCGCCTCCGGCTTCTGCGCCGGCCCTTCAGTCGGGTGCGCCACTGCCGCTGTCACTGCCGATGCCAGGAGCAGCGCGACTACTAGTGTCAGAGTCTGTGTCCTCATCTCCAACCTCCTTCCAGCTCCATCCGCAGAGCCATAAGTACAGACGAGCCACCCGACTGATGATTCCGCGATTCCTATCCTACTCCACGCTCTTCGCGACACGCACCAATTCCTCTGCCGTCAGATCCCCGACCACCACCACCACCAGGTCTCGGCCGAGGTATCGCAGCGCCTTCTCTGTCCCCCGGTCCACCAGCGTCATCTCTTCCCGACCCCACGGGCCGAATCCCAGACCTCCTCCCTTGCCGCGTCCGTGCCCGCCCTCTTTCCCTGGGCCATGGCCTCCGCGCCCCCCTCCGCGACCTCCTCCGCGACCCTCGCCGCGTCCCCCACCGCGTCCCGCGCCGCGACCTCCGCCGCCTCCCTCACCACCCCTTCTGCCCATGCCCATCCCCTCGCTCTTATCCCGCTCGAACACGCTCAGCACCTTGAGCCCGTCCGTATACCTTAGCTCCGCCAGCCGCATCCCCCATCGCCCCCACTCCTGCACATACGCCCCGTGCAGCGTGTGCCCCGCCGGGATGTACTTTGGCTCCCGCACTGTGAACCCCAGCTCCCTCCCCACTTCCGAGACGCTCAACCGCGGCCCTTGACCATCCGGCTGCCCCCTCTTCCACCCCGCCGGCACCAGGAATACATCCCCAGGCACCGCCGCCTCGAAATCGGCCTCCAGATACTCCGTACCGCTCGTCAGGCGGCCTTCCACGTTGTAGCGTTCTCTCTTCAGCGCAAACCCGGTGTCACGATCCAACCACAGCCGCAGTGCCGTCGGACCTCCGCCGGTCGATCTGATCACGACCACATGCACCGGCCGGCCCGCGATGCGCTCCTCTCCCGCCACCTTGGCCTCGTAGTTCCGTTCCGCCAGCCGCCGATCGATGGCCAAGGCCGGCCGCGGATAGAGAACCGCCTCTCGTGCACGTGGGTCCAAATGGATCAGATGCTCCCCATTGTCGATCAACGACCAACGATGCGGCCCCACCTCGTAGTCCAGCCGCAGCCTGCCTCTCGCCGCCCGGACCCTGGCCGTCGCCGCCCTCTGCCCCGCCAGCGTCATCGTGCGCGCCCGCCCCACCACCGACGTTCGCTCTGTCGCATCCTCGCTTCTCCACACCATCTCCCACACCGAGGACTGCGCCAGCGCTGCTCCCGCGCCGAGCGCCAGCACTGCCCAAGCTATCGCCAGCCGCACCCTCATCCGTTCTCCTCCACTGACGCCATCTGCAGTCCGACCGCCGCCACATCTGAAAGCGGCGCTGCTCCCGCGCCGAGCGCCAGCACTGCCCAAGCTATCGCCAGCCGCACCCTCATCCGTTCTCCTCCACCGACGCCATCTGCAGTCCGACCGCCGCCACATCTGAAAGCGGCGCCGCCCACACCGCCGACAGGTGGCCTTCCATCGTCGCCTGCATCTCGTCGTCCGCCTCCAACGCCACCACCAGCCGCGGCTCTCCTAGCCCCAGCGGACCCACCAATACGGCCACTGCCAACACCAGCACCACCGCCGCCGTCGCCATGACCCATGCCCAGCGCGGGCGCCCGCGCGCCTCCCGCCGCCGCTCCTCACGGGGATGCCGCGCAATCTTCTCCTGAATCCCCCCCCAGGTCTCTGCCGGCGCCTCCTGCAGGCCCACCGCATCCAGCAGCTCCCCCGTCCGCTCCAGCGCCCGCAGCTCCGCCCTACATTCCGAGCACGTGCGCGTGTGCGCTTCCACCCGCGCCCGCACCCGGCCCCGCAGCCCGCCCACCGCGTACTCCGCAAGTCTAGCCCTTATGAAATCACACTCACTCATCAGACCCCTCCACGTAACTGGACAATTGCTTCCGCAGCGCCTCTCGCGCCCGCGCCAGCCGGGACATCACCGTCCCCGGCCTCACTCCCATCGCCTCTGCAATTTCCGACATCCCCATCCCCTCCATATGGTGCATCACCACCGCTGCTCTCTGCTCTGCCGGCAGCGAGTCCAGGGCGCGCTGCACCTCCTCCTTCATCTCTCCCGATGCCAACATCTCTTCCGGAACGTCATCCTTCCCGGCCGGTTCCGGCAGCCTGCTGCCATCCTCCCCCGCCAGCGTGCTCTCCGTCACTTCCAGCCGCGCCCGCCCCGACTTCACCTCATCCCTTACCAGATTCGCCGCGATCCGATACAGCCACCCCCGAAATGCACCCTCCTGCCGCAGCCGCGGCAGCGACTCCCACGCTCGCACGAACGTATCCTGCGTCAAGTCCGCCGCCAATTCCGTCTCCCTCACCTGGCCCCGGATGAACGTATAGATGCCGGCCTGGTACCGCCGATAGAGCTCTCCGAACGCCTCCTCATCCCCGGAGCGCGCCCGGAAGGCGACCTTCGCCCGGACGACCAGCTCTCGCACCTCGTCTCGGTCTTCACCCATTCAGACGATCCAGTCCCTCAGCCATTCCCTCTCTCCCAGCCACCGCCTGTCCTTCAGACGTCGAATTCGCCCCTTGTCGCTCCAGGGCTTGTCGCGGCGCCTCTTCACCACTACAATGACAGAGTATACCCACCACATACTGCCACAGGAACTGTGCTCATGTCCACACAAAGCGATTCCTGGCCTCACGTGCGCCACGAGGCCGACTTCTGCGTTGTCGGCGGCGGAATGGCCGGCATCTGCGCCGCCCTCGCCGCCGCCCGCCGGGGAGCCCGCGTCGTTCTCATGCACGACCGCCCCGTGCTTGGCGGCAACGCCTCCAGCGAATGCCGCGTCCCCATCTGCGGAGCCGACCGCGCCGGCCAGATTCCCTACCTGCGCGAAACCGGCATACTCGAAGAGCTGCGACTGGATAACCTGCGCCGGAACCCGAATCGCGAATACTCCATCTGGGACCTGATCCTCTACGAGAAGGCCCAGTATCAGCCCAACCTGACACTGCTTCTCAACTGCTCCTGCCTCGACGCGAAGATGGCCGCCGACGCCATCGAGAGTATCACAGGCTGGCAGCTCACCACCCAGACCTACCACACGGTCAGCGCGAAGGTGTTCGCCGATTGCTCCGGCGACGCCGTCCTCGCGCCACTCACCGGCCACCCCTTCCGCATGGGTCGCGAGGCCCGCAGTGAGTACGGCGAGTCGATAGCTCCCGAGGCCGCCGACGACTGCACCATGGGCATGACCTGCTTCGTCCAGGCGCGGGAGCACGACACTCCACAGCCGTTCCAGCCGCCCTCATGGGCGTCCCGGTACGACTCCGTCGACCAGCTCCCCTTCGATCCGCACGGCCGCTACGAGATGGAACACAGGTCCTTCGGCCTCGGCTACTGGTGGGTCGAACTCGGCGGCGAGCAGCACTCCATCCACGACACCGAGGCCATTCGCGAGGAGCTGCTCCGCATCGCGCTCGGTGTCTGGGACCACATCAAGAACCGCGGAGACTACGGGGCCGACAACTGGGCGCTGGAGTGGATCCAGTTCCTTCCCGGCAAGCGCGAGAGTCGGCGATACCTCGGCGCCCACGTCCTCACCCAGAACGACCTCGAATCGGAGGGCCGCTTCGACGACATCGTCGCCTACGGCGGATGGACGATGGACGACCACCACCCGGCGGGATTCCACGCGGTCAAGCTCGGCGCTCCGGCGACGATCTATCACCCCACCCCCTCGCCATACGGCATCCCCTATCGCTCGCTCTACTCCGACAAAGTCACCAACCTCATGTTCGCAGGCCGCTGCCACAGCGCCACGCACTCGGCCCTCTCCAGCACCCGCGTCATGGGCACCTGCGCCAGCATGGGCCAGGCCGTCGGCACCGCCGCCGCCCTCGCCGTCAGCCGCGGCATCGCCCCCGCCAGGCTCCTCGACAACATCGCGGAGCTTCAGCAGGAACTGCTCGCCGACGACTGCTACCTCCCGTGGACACCGCAAGTGCTCCCGCCGCTGACGCGCGAGGCCAAGCTCACAGCATCCCAGCGCGACCCGGAGCCGGTCCGCGACGGAATCAGCCGCCCCGTCGGAGAGGACGTGCACGCCTGGCAGTGCCGGTCAGGCGACTGGATCGCCTACACGTTTGACGGCGAATCCCCCGTCGAAAGCGTCACCCTCATCCTCGACAGTGCCCTCGAAAAGGACACCGCCCTCAGCCTCTACGGCGGCCATCGCAACCAGGCCGAACCCCGCGTCCCGGACGTCGTGCCTCGCAGGCTTCGCATCGAGGGCCTGTCCGGCGGCCAATGGGAACCACTCCACGCGGTCGAAGACAACCACCAGCGTCTCGTCAGGCTGCCAATCAATCGCCGTCTCTCTGGGGTCCGCCTGACTCTCGAAGAAATGTGGGCCGGCACAGAATCGCGCGTCTACGCGTTCTATGTTACGTGACGCGACCGCGTGAGGAAAGACTCAGCCGCCCTGCGTCTCCAGGTGCTGCCGCACCGCGGACGCCAGATCGCGCCCGAAGGCCCGAGCAGTCTCCGCGTTCACCTCCGCGCCCTGCGCGTTCGCGTATGGGACCTCCACGGTAGCGCCGAACCAGACGCCAGGCAAAGTGGAAAGCCAATCACTCGCGTCGCGCGGCTCCCCGCCGAGTGGGCCGTACTCCTCGGCCGTGTTCCACTCAACGCCGAACAGCAAGTTGTTTCCCTTCCGGTAGGGCAGGGGACCGGTTGCGACGCGCTCCAGCGCTTCGCAGAAGCTCTCGGTGCGAGACCAGGTATCCTCCGCGGGCACCCCGACGAAATGGATCAGCTCGTGCCATTTGCCCCTGTGGCCGGGGCAGTGCAGGTCGAGAGCCATTCGCAGTTTGCCACCCGACCACTGTTGCGCCCACTCGCGCAGCGCGCGCACCTCCGGATACAGGCAGGGCGCGCGGTAGTCGCGGTTGTGGTCGTGGGGTCGGCGCGACTTCCCCTGGTCCCCGTCCTCAACCCCGTCCTTGTCCGCGAACGGCGCCGCGAAGAACTCCACCCGGTCGCGCAGCCACCGCCCAACATCGTCATCCGCCAACACACCTTCATCGATTCCCTCCAGCACGTAGCTCGCCATCATCTCGCAGGCGTGGTGACGCGCCGTCAGCAGCACTCGATGCTCGGGCTCGCCCTCCACTTTCCCGAACGAAAGAGACTCAACCGCGCGGCCTTTCCGGCTCTGGCACAACGTCCCCACGCGCAGATGCGGATTTCCGACGCGCGCCCCCAGAAACTCCTCCAAATTCGCCTGCGTGTACGGCATCCCCAAGGAGAACCTGACCTCCCTCGTATCCTCCGGGAAGCTGTACGCGAAGCCCCTCTCGTCTCCCGCCTCCGCGCCGAGCCATTCCCACGTCCGTCCGCCGTCGAGGCTCAGCCCCGGCCCCCTCACTCCCACATCATCATCCTCGAACTCGAACCTCAGCGTGCGCCCCTCAGCCCCCCGCACCCGGAAGTACCAGTAGAACCAGTGCCCCTCCGTATCCCGCAGGTCCGGCCGCACCCGCACCGTGTCGTCTTCGATCCCGCCCACCACCACATTCCCGCCCGGGAACTCGCAGTCTATCTCGATCACGCTCTGCCTCCGCGGCACGCTGGAACAGTCCCCTTCCCGTCCCTCTCCAACAGACCTTCCGGCAGGTTCCGCTCCCTTCATAAGGAACTACTCATCCACTGATAGAGCCACAAGGAGGCACCAGCACCATGGCCCTGCAGATCATCGCCATCGGAGAGGCCCTCGTCGAGGTGATGCGCACCCGCGTCGATGATCCCCTCGACCGCGCCTCCGAGTTCGTCGGCCCCTTCCCCAGCGGCGCACCCGCCATCTTCGCCGATCAGGCCGCCCGCCTCGGCCACAAGGTTGGCTTCATCGGCGCCGTAGGAGATGACGACTTCGGGACCTGCCTCCTCGACCGCCTCCAGACCGACGGCATCGACGCCACCTACTGCCCTCGCATTACTGACCGCGCCACCGGCGTCGCCTTCGTCACCTACTTCTCCGACGGCAGCCGCCGCTTCCTCTACCACATCGCCCACGCCGCCGCCGGCCAGATGCCCGACCTCGACCCGACCTACTTCGACGGCGTAAGCTTCCTACACATCTGCGGCTCCTCCCTCTCCGTCAGCGAGCGCATGCGCAACTCCTGCTACCGGGCCGTCGACCTCACCAGGGCCGCCGGCGGCCGCGTCAGCTTCGACCCCAACCTCCGCCCCGAGCTCCTAGGCGGAGAGCAAGCGCTCCGGCGCATCTGCGGCCCCATCCTCGAGGCCGCCCACGTCGTCCTCCCCAGCGGCGAAGAGGCCGAACTCCTCACCGGCGTCAAGGGCGCGGACGACGCCTGCCGCGCCCTCCTCGACAAGGGCCCCGACGGCATCGCCCTCAAGCGCGGCGCCGAAGGCTGCACCATCTTCACCGCCGACCAGAAGCTCGACGTCCCCGCCTTCCCCGTCGAGGCCGTCGATCCCACCGGCGCCGGCGACTGCTTCGACGCCGGCTTCGTCGTCGGCCTCCTCGAGGGCCTCCCCCTCGACCAGGTCGGCCGCCTCGCCAACGCCTGCGGCGCCCTCGGCGCCACCCGCAAAGGGCCCATGGAGGGCGCCTTCGACCGCGACACAGTCGAGAAGTTCATGCGTGACCGAACCGCGTCGCACCCGTAGTTTCGTAGGTCAGGAGCTTGCCTCCTGACCCCCATAAATGCAGGAGGTAGTCAAGTGCCCACCAGCAAGTCTTCCCGCGCCCGCAAGACCAGCACCGTCTACTTCGCACCGGCCGCTGCCGCCGACCGTCGCGGCCCCCTCCGCGCCATCGAGACCCTCTTCCGCAAAGTCGCCGCCAAAGACACCATCGCCAAGGGTGACTACGTCGCCATCAAGCTCCACTTCGGCGAGGAGGAAAACGTCCGCTACATCAGGCCCACCTTCATCCGCCGCCTCGCCGACCTGGTCAAAGATGCCGGCGGCATGCCCTTCGCCACCGACACCCTCACCCTCTACAAGCGCAAGCGCCACAATCTCTTCGGCCACCTCGAAATCGCCGCCGAGCACGGCTTCACCCGCGAATCCCTCGGCTGTCCCGTTCTCATCGCCGACGGCCTCCGCTCCAGCGGCGTCGAAGTCCCTGTTCCCGACCCCCTCGAGCTCGACTCCTGCGTCGTCGCCCAAGCCATCCACGATGCCGACGTCCTCATCAACATCGCCCACCTCACCCTCCACGATGAGTTCCCCCTTGCCGCCGCGCTCAAGAACATCGGCATGGGATGTGTCGCCAGAGAGACGAAGCTCCGCTCTCACGGCACCGGCGTCCATCCCAACTTCGACGCCGGCAAGTGCGTCCTCTGCGGCCACTGTCTCCGCATGTGCCCCGGCGACGCCTTCACCCTCAAGCGCCGCAAGATTCACTTCGACCCAGCCCTGTGCGTGAGCTGCGGCGACTGCTTCGCCTGGTGCGAGGGTGGCGCGCTCGATATCCCCTGGGGCGCCGAGTCCCAGATCGTTCAGCGCCGCACCTGCGACGCCGCCCGCGGTGTCCTCTCCACCTTCGCGCCCGAGAAGATCGTCCACTTCGTCATCGCCATGGACATCACCCCGTTATGTGACTGCATGGGAGCCAGCGGCCTCCCCATCGTCCCCGACATAGGCATCTTCGCCTCCACCGATCTCCTCGCAGCCGACATGGCCGCCCTCGACGCCCTCCAGGCCGCCCCCGCCTATCCCGGCAGCCGTGTGCACGGCACCCCCGGCGGCCAGCCCGGCGGCGACAAGATCGCCGAGGTCTCGCCCCGTCTCGACCTCGACGCCTACCGCGACATCCTCGCGCATTCCCGCCTCGGCAACCTCCGCTACAAGCTCAAGCAGGTGTAGGGCGGGGTCTCTGCGCCCCGCCTCGACCTCGGTGCCTACCGCACTATCCTGGCCCAGTCCCGCCTCGGCAACCTCCGCTACAAGCTCCAGCGAATCTCGTAGGAGGGACATTCTTGTCCCGATCCCCGACCGCGTGCTGGTTAGGCCCGCCGTAGGCGGGCCGCCATCACGGCCCGGAGGGCCTAGCCCCTTGCCTCCTGCCGCGCCGTTGTCATTCTGAGCGAAGCGAAGAATCTCGCCTTTCTGGTATGCTTCGGTATCTCGTCAGCTCCAACGCCGAAACGGCCCGCCCCTGCGCCCTCAGAAATCCACCCTCTCCCCCTCCCCCAACCCCCGCAGATGACGCGTATCGCTCACCCGCGTCACCACCCAACCAGCTTCCCCGCGCTCTAACACACTCGCCGACCCCGTATCCACCCGCACCCGCCAGAACCCGGCCGTGCCGGAGCCGAGCGCCTCACACAGCAGCACCTTGCACACCACCCGATGTGACACCACCGCCGCTGCCTCCTGCCGCGACGCGATCTCCTCCAACGCCGGCCAGGCCCGCGCCATCACCTCCCCCAGGCTCTCCCCTCCCGGCCCGCGAAATCCCTCCGGCTTCGTCGCCCACATCTCGTACAGCTCCGGCCACTTCTGCTCCACCTCCGCCCGCGGCTTCCCCTCCCACTCCCCGAAGCTCATGTCCACCAGCCTCTCGTCAACGACCACCTCCAGGCCCAGCGCCCTCGCCGTCGGCCCCGCCGTCTCCCTCGCCCGCGACAGCGGGCTGCTGTAAACCGCCTCGACTGGGCTCCCCCCCAGCGCCTTCGCCAGCAGCCGCGCCTGCTCCCTCCCCCGCTCGCTCAGCGGCACATCCGCCCGCCCCCGGAAGATCTCCTCCCGGTTCCACGCCGTCTCCCCGTGTCTGATCAGCAGGATCTCGCCCATCTCTCCCTCACGCGAGGCGGGCGCCGCCGGCCGGAAGCCCGCGGCGCCCGTTTTCCGCCCTCCCCCTCACCTGTGCTTCGTAGGGCAGGAGCGTGTCTCCTGCCCTGGACTCGCTCCGCCCTCCCCCCTCGCTAATCCACGTTCCTTTCGCTCAGACGCTAGGTAGGGGCGCCGGTCGGCACCGGCGGCCCCTCTTCAATCATTCCTGCATTTGGGCAGGATTCTCTCGCCCCTTTCCCCCTGGGCCGCTTCCCAAGTCAACGACCGTCTGCTACGACCTGTTACCAGATGCTCGTTGGGCCGACAAGCAGACCAGGGAGGCCCCTTGGGCCTTGACTTCGCTCCGTCGTTGTGGAGATAGTAGGATGCCCGCCCAGGCACGGGCAAGGAGAAAGGACAGCATGAGACGAGCGGTGGTGTTGATGGGACTGATGGTGTTGATCGGACTGGGTTTGTGGGCGGCACTGGTGCTGCCCGCGGGGGCAGCTGCTGAGCTGCCGCGGACTGTCGAGGAGCAGGCGGAATCGATCGGAGACACCTGGGCCGCCTACCTGTCGGAGGAGTACGGCGAGGCGCTGCCGGCGGAAGCGATCAGGGGCCCGCGAGAGGAGCTTGTCGAGGGGGTCAAGGGCCTGGTCCACGAACGGCTCACCATGCGGGAGTTCTCTATTGTGGAACGGTGCATGTTGCCGGAAATGGGCAGCTACACACCGAGCCGGCCGCCACACGAACTGGAACTTCGGCGTGACGTGCGGATGAATCTCTACAACCTGGACTACTACCTGGCGAATCCGCGGCCCCTTTTGGGGGAGGCCCACTCTATGTCCGAGGACCCCTACCTGCAGGTGTCGAGCGAGGTCGGGGGCCAGATCGCAGAGTTGTTCTTTCTGCTGCAGCGGGACTTGGTCGCGGAGCTCGCGCCGATGATCGAGGACCGGGAGGAAGCGGGGAAGGCGATTGCCGCCGGCCTCTACGTCTACGGATACCAGCATGTGGCGCGGACCCAATCGGCTCCCACAACAAGCATTCTGAAGCGCGCTCTGACTGTGCAGGAAATGGAGGAGCTCCGGGCGCGCATTCCGGAGATCGTGCTGGGTGAGTGCGGGAGCCTGGAGGAAGGACTGGCGACTTCGACCGTGCTGGTTCACAGCGAGCTCTTCGGGGATCAACTGGCGACGGTCCAGACACCGCGCGAGGCCACAGCCGAGGACCTGCGGGGCGCGGCTGGATTGGCCGCCCAGACCTTCGCGGCCGAAATCCATGCGGTGTACTGGAACGAATGGCCGGAGATGCTGTCGGGCGAGGAGCAGCGGACCCTCGACGAAGCATTGGCCACGCGCTACTCGGGGGAGGAGCCGATAGTATCGGAGGAGCTGACACTATTCGATGAATGGTTTCGGGTATGGGACGAGGGGGAGCCGGCACCATGAGGAGACAAGGTGCGGTTCTTGTGTTCTCCCTCGCCGCCCTTCTGGCCGGCAGTCCCCTGTTGGCGGCCGGGCCGCCGCCGCAGCGCCGCGGCGCGTGCGCGTGGCGCGTGCGCTCCGCCCTTCCCCCTCGCTAATCCACGTAGCCGAATGCCCGACTCACGTACACCGCCATCTGGTCCCGGCCGACCAGGTACTCCGGATGATACAACCCATCCAGATAGCCACCCGTCACCCCCTCGCCCTTTATGTACTCGATGTACGCGTATGACCAGAAGCCTGTCGGCACATCCGGGAAGCTCGCTGTTGCCGGCGGCACGTAAGTGTCGAAGAAGCTGTCCCCTCCCGCTATCGCTCTCCCTATGTACACCGCCATCGTCCCCCGGTCCACAGACAGCTCCGGGCCGTACGTCTCATCCGGGAACCCCTGCACCACGTCCTGCGCCGGGTCCGAGCAGTACTCGATGTACTTGTAGGCCCAGTGGTCCGTAGGCACATCCGAGAACGACCCCGTCCCCGGCCCCGGCGGCACGTTCCCGTCCCCGCCGGCCAGCGCCCGCGCCACGTACACCGCCATTTGATCGCGGCTGACAATCCAGCTCGGCTGGTAGGTTCCATCCGGGAACCCCTGCACCACTCCGTTCTCCACGGCAGCTTCTACGTACTCCCAGGCCCAGAAGTCGCTCGGCACATCCGTGAACGTGTGCACCCCCACCGATCCGTCTCGCAGCATCTCCTGCACCCAGACGTTGTACACGTACCACTCATCCCCCGGCGCCCCCACCGTCGCCCGGTGCTTCTCGTATATCACCCGATCTCCTGAAACGTCCGACAATTCCTCGGCCGCCGAACTCCCCGCAATCGGTCCCCCTGCCCCTGTCGCCACATCCATCCAGTAAGCATCCGGATTGGCCTGCCGCCAGTCTGTCCACGTGACCTTCGTCCCGTCCAGCCGCGGCTGGTACCGCTCTGTCGCCGGGTCCGTCGCCACCGCTGTCGCCGTCGGCCCGTCCAGATCTCGCAGGTAGATATCGATCGTTTTGCCTGTCCCCGTGTCCCGCCGCAGGTCCAGCCACACCACTCGCCTGCCGGAAACATCGGGCCACTGCTCCGACCACTGGGTCGAAGTGCCCCCCAGCAGCGTCTCCGCCGGGTCCGGATCCGGCCGATCCGGGTCCCTCCAGTTCGGCGTCCCGTCTCCGTCCGTATCCACCGAGAGGTCATACAGGTAGATGTCAGACTGGACATCCGGCGTGATGTCTCGCCAGTCCTCCCAGACCACCAGGTCTCCCGAGATCCGCGGCGCAAACTGCGGTCCCGCAGCCGTACACAGCGGATAGCTCGTATCAGTCGTGATGTCGTAAATGTAGATGTCAGAGTCGTCGTTCAGCCAGTAGTCCGGATCGATTATTCTGTCCGGGTCGTTCCGATAGTCCTCCCAAACGACCAGGCTCCCATCGATCGTCGGCCATATCGCATCCCAATTGGCGTAGACGATCCGCCTCGGAAGCAGGCTCGGCGTCAGCACGTTATATGCAACCACCTGGTAGTACCAGAAGCCACCGCCACCGGAGCGGTCATTCACCATCCACGCCGCCCACGATCCACTCACATCCGGGAACCGGTGGCGGCTCGAGAAGAACTCCTCGTATCCCGCATTCGTTGGCGCGCCTGTGCCCGGGTCGATATCGAACGGAATGTCATCCGGCAGCATCATGCTCCACATCGTCGCCAGGTTCGTCACTGACACCGAACCATAGTGGACCGCCCGATGATCCTGGTAGGCCGCCCACTCCCCGCTCACCGCCGCGAGATCCTGGCCGTCCGTCGCGTCATCGACCAATCTCGTCTTCGTCGCCCCCGTCGCCATCCCCCCGGAATAGACATCCCCCCTCGCCATCCGCCAGTGACAGAGATGTAGCCCCACCTCACCCGGCGCCGTCCCGTTGAAGGTGAATGTCACAGCCCCGCCCGCATTCACCGTCCGCCCCCCGGGAAGCCCGACCGTGCTGATCCCCCACCGCGCCGTCCCCTCCGGCGACACCGCCTTCAGCGCGAACCCGCCCGCCGCCGTCCACGCCGCCGTCCCATCGTTCCACATCACCACACTGATCGCGTACGTCTGCCCCTTGAGCATCGAAGCCGGGATGCTGCTCGACATCACATAAGAGCTCATCCCCTCCACCGTCATCCCCGCGCCCGACATCCCGTTGTTCGTCTCATCCTTCTCCGTCACCACGTAGCCGCTGTCAACATACGCTGCGATCCAGTACTCCCCGGGCATCATCGCCGGAACCGTCCCGCTCTCCCATCCGCTCGCATGCGACTCCCCCACACTCAGCGCCGGAACCGCCACGCTCACCACGACCCGGTCCTGCGGCGAAGCAATCTGATTCGCCGAGATCACCACCAGCGCCGTGCATGCCCCCGAAGCCGAATCCCCTTGATTCTCCACCGTCACGCTTACCTCAACTGGGTCTCCCACCAGCGCCGAGGCCGTGTCGGCCTGCACCTGCGTCACCACCAGGTCCGGCCCCGACGTCGGCGTCTCGTTCATTGCCCGCACCAGGTCAATCCGTGGTGTCGCAACCTCCGTCAGCGGGTCCACAATCTGCACCCCGGTACGCCTCAGCCGATCCCGGATCGCCGCCGGGCTCGTGCTCATGCCCATGATATCGAACAGCACCGCCGCCGCTCCCGCTACATGCGGCGTCGCCGCCGAGGTGCCCGCGTTCTGCTCGTAGCTCCCGCCCAGCTTCGCGCTGATGATGATCGCCCCCGGGGCAAGCACGTCCAGCAGTTCCCCTCGATTCGAGAAGCAGGCAATATCATCCACCGACGGCGTCGTGTCCGTGCATAGCGACCCCGGGGGATCTCCGTAAGGGATTGAGCCCCCGTACGTCGCGTCATAACTTGCCCCCACCCCTATCGCCTCCGTCACACACGCCGGTATCCCCACTCCCCCGTCATACCCCCCGTTGCCGGCCGCCGCCACCACCACTATCCCGTTGTCAACCGCGTCTGCGATTGCCTGTCCCTGCGGATCTGCATCACACTCCTCCGGGTTCGACCACTCCGCCGCATCGCTCAAGCTCAGGTTGATCACCTTGATGTCGTGGTCGTCTCGATGCTCGATACACCACTCGATCCCCGCAATCACGCCCGATGCACTCCCGGTGCCTTCATGGTCCAGCACCTTCACCGCAATGAGATGCGCGCCGGGCGCTATCCCCCGGTAGGTCCCTCCCGTGCCAGCCGCAATCCCGCCCACATACGTCCCATGCCCCTCATCATCCATCGGACGGCTGTCCAGATTCACAAAGTCATATCCCCCCACCACCTTGGTGTTCGGGAATTCTATCTCGTCCGCCGACCCCCCGAGGTCCGGGTGCGTGTAATCGACCCCCGTGTCCAGGATCGCGATCCCCACTCCGTCTCCGTCATGGCCGGCCGTCTCTACTGTCGGCTGGCCGATCAGCGGCCCGCTGTCATCCAGCACTGCCCTCAATTCTCGATCCGGGTACACCGCCTCCACAGTCGGACACGCGGCGAGCTCCCGCAGCCCCTGCTCATCCACGCTGCCTGCCAGGAATGGGAACAACCGATACTGCCGCCCCACCTGGAACCGCGGCGCCGCTCGCATCACCATTCGCCCAAGCTCCGCGTTCGCTGCGCCCCGCCTCCGCCAATCCCACGCCCGCGCCTCCGGCAGCGCGGGATCGCCCATCACTACGATCACTCGCGCCTCGCCCGTCTCCCGGACCGCCTCCAGCACGCGGCTGTGCACGTATGCCTCCGGACCCGGCGAAGCCGCCCCCACCACCTGTCCGCCCACTGCCGCCACCAAAACTACCACCCAGCACACCATCGAAATCCGGCCGATGCTTCTGCCTCTACTCATGGACACCATTCCGTCCTGCTCCTCAATCCATCGGGCGTAGTCTGTCGCCTCTCTCGCCCGATGCTATCCTTTTCGCCTCATTCTACCCTGATATACCCCATCTCCGCACCCGGCTTCGTTCGGTGTCCGGACTGCCCCACCCCCATCGGCCTATACCCTCGCCGCTTCGGGTACCGCAGGCTTCAGCCTGCTTGCCAGTGTTGGATTGCTTCGGTAGTTCTACTGCCGAAGCCCCACCGCCCCGAAACCGCCCCAAGACGCCCCCACCCGCCACCACAAAACCCAGCAATCTCCTACCCTCTTGGTGGCGCAGGTTTCCAACCTGCGTGGGCGCCGCGGGCGCCCCCTGTAGGGCGGGCATTCCCATGCCTGCCGGCCGTTGGGTTGCTTCGGTAGTTCTACTGCCGAAGCCCCACGGCCCGAAACCGCCTCACCCCCATCTACGTTTCTCCAGACCAGGCAGGTTTGCCCGCCGCCACACAGAATCCTTTCCCAATCACCGAAACCCGGCGCCGCACCGGCGGGAACATGTCCCGAGCGCACCCGAGAGGATATCCCCCCTTCGCCGGCGCGACAGGACAGAGGGCGGCCATCATGCGTGTCTCCGAGCTCGATACTCCTTTCCTTCTCGTTGACCTCGACCGGCTCGAAGCCAACCTCGACCGCGCCGCCGCCGCCGCCCGCGCTGCCGATCTCAAGCTCCGACCCCACACCAAGACCCACAAGACTCCGCAGATCGCACAGCTCCAGCTCGCACGCGGCGCCGCCGGCATCACCGTCGCCAAGATCGGCGAGGCCGAGGTTATGGCCGACGCCGGTATAGAGGACATCTTCATCGCAAACCAGATCGTCGGCCCCCTGAAGATCGAGCGTCTCCTCGCCCTCACCGAGCGCGCCCGCCTCTCCGTAGCCGTCGACAGCGCCGACGCCGCCGCCCCCCTCTCCACGGCCTCCGCCCAGCGCGGTCTCCGTTTCCCTGTTCTCATCGAGGTGGACATCGGCCTCCAGCGCTGCGGTGTGCCCCCGGAGCGCGTGCTTGATCTCGTCCGTGAGATCAACGCCCTCCCCGGCCTCAACCTCGCCGGTCTCTTCACTTATCCCGGCCAGGTATACGCCTCCCGCAGCGAGAACGAAGTCGCTGGCATTGCCGCCTACGAATGCCGGCTCATGCGTGACCTCGCCGGGCAGGTCGCCCCCATCGCCCAGGTGGCGGATCGCATCAGCGGCGGTTCCACCCCTACTCTTCCTCACTACTTCGCCGACTGCGGCCTCACCGAGATCCGATCTGGCAGCTATGTCTTCAACGACCGCACCCAGATCGACCGCTGGGCCGCCAAGCCCGAGAACTGCGCCCTCACCGTCCTCGCCACCGTCGTCAGCACCCCCGAGCCCGGCCGCGCCGTCCTCGACGCCGGCAGCAAATCCCTCGCCGCCGACCTCGCCCCCGACTCTCCCGGCCACGGCGTCCTCAAGGAAGACAACTCCGCCCTCTTGATCAAGCTCAATGAGGAGCACGGTTTCCTCGACCTCTCCCAGGCGCAGCTCGAGCTCCGCATCGGAGACAAGGTCGAAGTCATCCCCAACCACGCCTGCGTAGTCGCCAATCTATTCGACGAAATGGCCGCTGTGCGCAGCAGCGAGGTAGTCGAAACCTGGCCCATCGCCGCCCGCGGCAAGCTCCGCTGACCCCACCTGTAGGGCGGGCATGTCTCTGCATGCCCGCCGCCGAAAGGAAGACAACCGCATGCACCCCAAACAGATCATCGCCTCCGACAAGCTACCCCCCGTGAAAGGCCCCTACTCCCCCGCCGTTCGCGCCGGCGGCTTCCTCTTCGTCTCCGGCCAGGGCCCTCTCGACCCCGCCTCCGGTGAAGTCGACCTCCGCTCCATCCAAGAGCAGACCCGACTCGTCCTCAACAACATAAAGGCCATCCTCGACGCCGCCGGCTCCTCCCTGGACAGAGCAGTCAAGACCACCGTCTACCTCGACGACATCCGGAACTTCTCCGCCATGAACGAGGTCTACGCCACCTTCTTCCCCACCGACCCTCCGGCCCGCACCACTATTCAGGCCGCCAATCTCCCCCTCGGCATCGCCGTCGAAATCGACGTAATTGCCCTCGCCGATTGACCCCGCCGCACCCATCTGCCTCTGCGCTGCCCGTGGCTGGGCCGCGCAAGCGGCCGCCATGGCGGTCGGCGAAGCCGACGTAGCCACACCCCGGCCGCCTGCGCCCACCTGGCCGCCCGGCGCTCCTGGCCCCCTCCAGCCTGCCCGCGGATTATGGAATAAGCCTCTAGGCGCAGGAGGCGGGGCCCCTCTCGGCCCCACCGTTCGGTATGGCCGAGCCCGAGCTCGCTTCCCTGCCCAGCGCGGATACGACATAACGACTGCGGCTTTCGGATATGGGCAGACTACAACATCTGCTTCTCCGCATACCGGTCCTGCGCGGCCTCGCCGCCCGCGGGCGGGACCGCCGCGCCCAGAAGCCCCGGGATCCACTCAGAGAGGCCGAGATCCGCGATGAACGCCTCTGGCTCCTCGCCCTCCTCATCATCTTCTTGCTCGCCGTCAGCCTCTTCCTCATCACCGCCACCGGCGATGCGGTCGGGATCGTCCCCGAGATCGTCCTGCCTCTCACCGCCGTCCTCGGCAGCGACATCACCACCTGCTTCCTGCTGGTCATCGTACTCCTCATCGTCGCCTACATTCGGGAACGCGTCGTCTCCCACTGGCAGCAGAACCGCCACCTCATCGAGGAACTCACCCGCAAAGAGCGCGCCCTCAAGAAGAAGGATGTCCAGCTCACCACCTGGGGTGAGCTCAGCCACGCTCTCATTGCCAACTTCGACCTGCCCCGCCTCCTCGACCTCATCGTCGCCACTGCCATCGAGGTCACCGGTGGAGAGCGCGGCTCTGTCATGCTTCTCGATCCAGAGGAGAAGGTGCTCACCATCAAGGCCGCCAAAGGCATTGACAACAAACTCATCGCCGACACTCGCCTCCAGCTCGGAGAGGGCATCGCCGGCCGCGTCGCGCTCACCGGCGAGCCCCTCCTGCTCAGCCGCTCCGACCGCCAGTCTGAGCTCCGCCCCCTCCGCCGGCGCGACGCGCAGATCTCCTCTGCCATTTCCGTCCCCCTCCGCCTCGAGAGCCAGATCGTCGGCACTCTCAATGTCAACGAGTCCTCCCGCCACGCCGAGTTCGGAGCAGAGGACCTCCGCGCCCTCACTATCTTCGCCGATCAGGCCGCCCTCGCCCTCGAGAAGGCACAGCTCTATCGCGATTCACAGCGCCAGCTCGAGAAGCTCCTCTCCGTGCTCGACGAACTCGGCCGCACCCAGGCCCAGCTCGTCCACTCCGAGAAGCTCGCCTCCCTCGGCGTCCTCGCCGGCGGCGTCGCCCACGAAATAAACAACCCCCTCATGGTGATCCTCGGCCGCACCGAGCTCATGCTCATGGACGGCGACCTCGACGGCACTGTGAAGCAGAGCCTCGATACCATCCACACCGAGACTGAGCGCATCGCCCGCATCGTGGAGGGCCTGCTCACCTTCTCTCGAAAGAGCCGCCAGGAGAAAATCGAAACCGTCAACATCAACGAGGTCCTGTCCCGCACCCTCATGCTCACCGAACATCAACTCACTGTGGGCAACGTCCGCGTTCGCAAGGAATTCCCCCCTGACATCCCCGACATGGAGGCCCACCCCGGTCAGCTCCAGCAGGTCTTCATGAACCTCATCATCAACGCCCATCACGCTATGCCAGACGGCGGGGAACTCACCATTTCCACCGGCAGCATCCCCGACCAGCGCGTCTTTGTCGAAATACAGGACACTGGATGTGGCATCCCGCCCGACAGCATCGGCCGCATCTTCGATCCCTTCTTCACCACCAAGGACGAAGGCCAAGGCACCGGCCTCGGCCTCGCCATAAGCCGCAACATCATCGAAAGCCATGGCGGCGAAATCGGCGTCCAGAGCACTGTCGGCCAGGGCACCACCTTCCGCGTCGTGCTCCCCCGAGTCCCCCCCGAACACCCCAGCACACCCTCCGCCTTCCATCTCGCCAACGTCACCGAGCCCGCGGCCAGCGCCGTCTAGTCTCTAACCTCCCCCTCTCTCCCTCTCCATCCCCCTCCTCCTCCCGCACCAACACCGGCTCCCTTCTCGGCCAGCAGTCCCTGCAGGGCGGGCATAGCTGTGCCCCCCCGGCGGTAGAACTTCTCACTGACATTGCGCGTCTTATATCCCGGGGCGCCTCACCGCGCAAGAGCGCGGCCCGCCCCAATCCGAGAGGGAAACCGCCTCCACTCAAAGAAACAGACAGATCGCCTTACCTGATAGCGAAAGCAAGGCCGCTCCAGAATCCGTAGTCCAGCCGCGAACAGTACCGCGCTCACTCAGGCTGGAGAGGGGAGTGCATCCCATGTTTGGCGTGCACCTCGTGAATGGAACTGCAAGGACCCGGGCTAATCGCGCGCTCTGCTGGATGTTGTGCAGCTTCTCACTGGCGTTCCTGGCCGCCGCGGCGACCGCACAACGAACCCATGCCGACCAAGGTCCCGTAACACGCCTCACCGATGACGGCCGCTCCTACGCGCCGCGGGGCCTCGGCTGGTCGCCAACTGCCAAGTACATCGCATACTACCGGCAAGACGATGGCGGCAAGCAGGTGATGGTGCGCAGGGACGACGGTCGGACCGTTCTCCCCGTCAGCCCTCCCGGCGCTCCTTCCACGGCGGCATGGTCCCCCGACGGACAGCACATCGCCTACGTCTTCGCCGAGAACGACGAGGACAACAGTGAGGCCCGCGTTTACGTTTGGTCCCTCGAAACCGAAGAGTCCATCGAGGTCGCAAGGGGCTTCCGAAACCACCAGTTCGGCTCCGGATACGGCGTGCCCATCTGGTCTCCCGATTCCCATTACTTCGTCTGCCGCGTTCGCCGCGTCACCGACCCCGGCGGCTTCGCCCCACGGGTATTCGCAGCCGATGGCAGCTTCTCTCGCCAACTCGCCCCCAATCACCACAACACGGGCTCATGGTATCCCGCCACCTGGTCCCCCGACTCCAAATGGCTGGTCTTTTGCTCCCGCACCTCCGAGACCGCGGACAAAGGCATCTGGCTCTCTCGTCCTGACGGCTCCGAGCTCACCGAGCTTATCCCCGACTGGGCCGACGGCCTCGTCGGAGATCCTCTCTGGGGCCCTCACGGTCAGTGGATCGCCTACAGCAGCAACCGATCCCGTCTCCGAGACGAGAACTGGATGCAGGATGTATGGCTCGTGCGCCCCGACGGCTCTCAGGATCACCCCATCACCCACGGCACCAGCGACACCACCGAGGGCAGAACCCACTTCGAGCTCTACCGGTGGTCGCCCGATTCCAAGCACCTTTGCACTGTCGGGTGGCGCCTCGACGCCCTCGGCGTCTCCCACAGCGGCCTGTATGTGGTTGACATCGAGACCGAAGAGCTGACCGAAATCTTCGCCAACACCAGGCAGTCGAGCGAGGTCATCGAGGAGTTTCAGCACTGGCCCGAGTGGGACCACTCAGGCGCTCGCATTGTCTTTACTGCGAAGAGATACGAGAGACATGGTGAGCCCGGGCCAGACGCACAGCTGACCGAGATGCGCGATCTCCTCGCGCTCTACGACGTCGCCGAGCAATGCCTGACCACACTAATCGAAGTGCGACCAGAAGAGGACGCCCGAACGATCTCTTCTCCTGACACCGCTGACTGGCCGCTCTCCTGGTCCGCACACGACAGCCGCATCCTCTTCAGCGAGGGACGCGTGATCAGTCTCGCCGAGAACATCTACGAGCCAGACCTCTATCTCATGGACGTCGGTCCTCCCCCAGAAGCCCCGCGCGCGGCCGTCGAGCCCCAACCCGCCGCGGTGCCCGCAGAAGCGGTCACGCCCGGAGCCGCCGCCATCATAATCCCCCACAATCGCCGCGCCTCCGAGATCGCCGAAGCCCTCCCCGGTGCCCACCGTGGCCTCTACACTGTGGACCCAGGCCTCAACGCCCTCATCCTCTCCGGCACCGATGAGAAGGCACTGGCCTCCCTCCGGCGCGACGTTGCCCTCCTCGACCAGACTGTGCCTCAGATCATGGTGGACGTGCTCGTCACCGAACTCAGCAATGACGCCAGCCGCCAGCTTGGCATGGACTGGGAGTACCTCCGCGGCAGCCTCTCCGCTGTGCTCCCCCTCGTGGACAATGCAGACCCCGGCCAGGTCATCTACCGCGGCGTCGGCACCTTCGACAAATCCTTCTTCGCCACCCTCGCCGCACTCCAGGAGCAAGGCGAGGCCAATGTCCGCGCCAACCCCCGCGTCCTCGCCCGCGGCGGCTCCCAGGCCACCATCAGCATCCGCCGCACCGACAACTTCTTCTACGACGCCGGCACCGACTACCAGGGGCACCCCGTCCGCGCCCGCAGCGACATCTCTGCGGACATCATTCTGAGGATCACCCCCCAGCTCCTCGGATCAGGTCGCGTGGCAATGCAGGTGGACGCCACTGTTGACAGCTTCATCTTCGGCGGCCGCGACGAACTCCCCGACACCACCCGCCGCCAGGCCGTCACCGACGTCGTATGCGGAGATGGCGAGACTATAGTCATCGGGGGCCTCACCCAGGAAGAGCAAACCATCAAGCGCCAGAAGACACCTCTGCTCGGCGACCTCCCCCTCCTCGGCCAGCTCTTCCGCCGCAGCACGCGCACCACCAAGCAGAGCACCCTCGTCATCTTCATCACCCCGCGACTGATCTCCCGCGACACCGGCGCCTCAGCTCCATAGCCCCGGTGTCCCAAGACCCCCGCCCTCCGCTGGGAAGGCGCCCGCCCGGCGCCCCTAGGGTTGACCATCCCCCTCCCGCACCAACACCGCCGCCGCCACCGCCGTCGCCGCCGCCGCCAGCGAGAACACCCGGAACATCCCCATCAGCCCAAACGCGCTCGCTCCCATCCCTGCCAGCTTCGACCCCGCGGCCGCACCGAGACCGTGCGTCAGCGCCATCCATACCGACTGCCCACTCGCCCGCAGCTCCGGCGGCGTCAGTCGGTTCACGAACGTGATCGACGAAATCATAACCGCCGTGAACGTCAGCGCGTGCAGGCACTGCACCGCCGCGATCCCCGCCGGCCCCAGCGCAAACGAAAACGCAAACAGCCTCCCCGCGCATCCCGCCAGGCCCAATACGAATGTCCACTTCAGACCAATCTTCCGAATCAGCGCCCCGATGACCAGCATCATCCCCGTCTCCGCCGCCACCGCGATCACCCAGAAGTACCCCTTCAGATTATCCGCGATCCCCACCTCATCCAGGTAGATCGTGAAGTACAGGTAGTAGGCCGACATCGCTGCCGTCGCCACCACCGCGCACCCGGCCAGCGCCAGGAACCGCGGGCTCGCAAACACGCGCGCCGCCCGCAAGTCAAACCGACCATTTCCACCCCCGCGAGAGGGCGGCAGCATGCCCACCCACCCCGCCGACACCAGCCGGAAGATTGCGTATCCGACGAAGATCGGGTACAGGCTTGCCGCCTCCTCCCCCGCCCCGCGCTTCAGCACCATTCCGAACACCAGCAGCGGCGCCGCGAATCCAATAGATCCCCACAGCCGCAGCCTACCGTAGTCCCCACCCTCCCGCTCCACATTCTCAAGCGCAATCGCGTCCGCAATCGCCGCCGGAGGGAACGCAAACGCCGAAAACACCACCAGCAGCGCCAGCGTCGTCGCGAAGTCCGTCGTGTACATCAACCACGGAAACGAAGCCGCCGCAAGCACCAGCAGCAGCGCCAGCGTCCGCCGTCGATCCCCGAACGCATCCGCCACAGCTCCCCATACCGGCGGCGCCAGCACACTCAGCAGCGGCGGCAGCGCCGCCAGCGTCCCGAGCTGCGTGTCCGTGAACCCCTGCCGCTTGAGGAAGAGAAACAAGTACGGCGCCTGCATCCCAATCGGCAGGAACAGCAGAAAGTAGAACACCGCGAATCGCCGTGTCAGGCCCTTATCCATCAACACCAGTCCCTGTCCTGCGACTTCCCCTCTCCCACTTCTTCGTCCGGGCGGCTCAATCTTCTTGCCGGTGCTTTTTCGAGTATCGCACCTATCGCCACAAGGAGTCCCACCCACTAAGTCGAAGCCCAGTGTGCCATTCTTGCGGAGAGGCCGCCATGCTGCGACCTGATGTCGTCCGACCTCGCTCGATGAAGGAAGCGCTTCAGGCGCTCTCAAGCCGCGGCGCCCTCCCCCTCGCCGGCGCCACCGACCTCATCCCTGCCATGCGCAAGGGCGAAATCAGGCCCCGCCTCCTCGTAAACCTGAAATCCCTTCCCGGCATCAACGGAATCCACCGCCTCCGCGGCGGCCTCCGCATCGGCGCCCTCACCCCTGTCGCCGATCTCCTTCACAGCAAATACATCGCCAAGGATTTCCCCCTCCTCGCAGAAGTCGCCCACGACTTCGGCTCCGTGCAGATTCGCAATCTCGCCACCATCGGCGGCAACCTCTGCAATGCCGCCCCCTCCGCTGACTTTGCGCTCCCCCTGCTGGCTCTCGACGCCCGCCTCCAGATACGCCGCCCGCAGCGCCCCCGTGAGCTCGACCTCTCCGACTTCTTCCGCGGCGTCAACAAGACCGCCCTCCGCCGCGGCGAAATCCTCGCCGCTATCATCATTCCTCGGCGCCGCGTTCGCACCGGCGCCGCCCACGCCAAGCTCGGCGTCCGCCGCGCCATGGACCTCGCCACGGCCGCCGTCGCCGTCGCGCTCCGCCTGCGCCCCGACGGCCGTACCTGCGCCCAGGCCCGCATCGCCCTCGGCGCTGTCGCGCCCATCCCCATGCGCGCCCGCACCGCCGAATCGCTCCTCGAAGCCCAGGCCATCACACCTTCTCTCATCCGAGAGGCCGCCGACGCCGCGGCATCCGAGGCCCGGCCGATCACCGACCTCCGCGCCTCCGCCGACTACCGCCGCCGCATGACGCGCACTCTCACTCAGCGCCTCCTCCGCGAAGCACTCCGCCGCGCAAAGCACAAGGAGCGCGCCAGATGAGCGCCGAGATAGCCCTCCAGCTCCACGTAAACGGCCGCTCCCACGAAGTCGCAGCCCACCCAGCAGAGCGCCTGCTGGATGTGCTCCGCGACCGGCTCGGCCTCACCGGCGCAAAGGAAGGATGTGCCACCGGCCAGTGCGGCGCTTGTACCGTCCTGCTCGACGGCCGCGCCGTCGCCTCCTGCATGGTCCTCGCCGCCGATGCCGACGGACGAGAGATAACGACCATCGAGGGCCTCGCCCCTCCCGGCGAGCTTCACCCTCTCCAGATCGCCTTTCTCGAGCGCGGCGCGGTGCAGTGCGGCTTCTGCACGCCCGGCATGATCCTCACCGCCAAGGCGCTCCTGGACGAGAACCCCGACCCCACCGACGAGGAGATCCGTCACGCCCTCGCCGGCAACCTCTGCCGCTGCACCGGCTACCGTAAGATATTCGAGGCCATCAGAAGCGTCGCGCGCCCCACTCGCGCGAAGTCCAGGAAGGTCCGCAAGCGATGAACTTCACCGCTGTCGGAAAGCGCCTCCCCCGTCTCGATGGGCCCGAGAAGGTCGCCGGCCAGACCAAGTTCGGCGCCGACCTAACCCTCCCCGGCATGGTCTGGGGAGCGATCCTTCGTTCCCCTCACGCCCACGCCCGCATCCGCCGCCTCCGCACCGGCAAGGCCGAGCAGATGCCCGGCGTCCTCGCCGTTCTCACCGCCTCCGACTTCCCCCGCACCGAGTACAGCGGCGCCCCCGTCCTCGCCACCGACAAGGTCCGCTACCAGGGCGAGGCCGTCGCCGCCATTGCCGCCGAGAGCCAAGACCAAGCCCTGGCCGCCCTCTCTCGCATCGAAGTTGACTACCACCCCCTGCCCCCGGTCAACGACGTTCGGCAGGCCATTGATGTTCGGCAGGCCATTGGCGCGCATGCAACCCCCGTCCACGATGTGAGCGAAGACCCCACCCTCCCGAACATCTGCGGCCTCGCCCAGGTCAACCGCGGCGCCATCGAGGCCGGCTTCGCCCAGGCCGACCGCATCTTCGAGGACACCTTCGAGACGCCCTGGACCCACCAGGGCTTCCTCGAACCCCACGTCACCCTCGCAAGTGCCAACCCCGCCAACGGCCGGCTCACCATCTGGACCTCCACCCAGGCGCAGTTCAACCAGCGCACCGAAATCGCGTACGTCCTCGGCCTCCCTTTGAGTCATGTGCGCGTCATCGGTCTCCCCGTCGGCGGCGCCTTTGGGGGCAAGAACGCCCTCGGCGTAGAGCACATCTGCGCCGAGCTCGCCCGCCGCTCCGGCAGACCCGTGAAGATTGTAGTCACCCGCACCGACGACTTCTACGCCACCCGCGCCTGCGGCGCCTCGGTCCTCGACCTCAAGACCGGCGTCAACAAGGACGGCGCCCTCGTCGCACTTCAGGCCCGCCTCCTCTTCGACACCGGCGCCTACTCCGGAGCCCAACACAGCATCGGCGCCTCCCTCGTGCAGGGGCCCTATCGCATCCCCAATCTCGCCGTCAAAGCCTACTCCGTCTACACCAACAAGGCCCCGGCCGGGTCTCGCCGCGCTCTCACCTCCCCCCATGTCCACTTCGCCATCGAGAGCCAGCTCGACATCATCGCCCACGCGCTTCGCATTGACCCTCTCCAAATCCGCCTTCACAACGCGCTTCGCAAGGGCGACCCTGTCCTGGGCGACATGACAATGCCCTACACTGCCGCCGCAAGGGTCATCCGCGCCGCCGCCGACCGCGCCGGCTGGCCTTGCCCCTCCCGTTCCCCACGCCGGCGCGGCGCCAAGGTGATCGGCCGCGGCCTAGCTGCCGGCCACTGGTCTATCCATGCCGGCGGCTCCGCCGCCTACGTCCAGCTCAACGAGGACGCCACCGTCTCGGTCGTCACCGGCGCCATCAACCTGACCGGAACCAACACCTCCTTCGCTCAGATCGCCGCCGAATCGTTCGGCATCCCCGTGGACCGCGTCACCGTCCATCAGGGCGACACCGACACCAGCCCCCGCAATGATGGCTCCTGGGGAAGCCGCATCCTCTTCGGAGTGGGCGAGTCCGTCCGCCGCGCCTGCGAGGACGCGAAACACCAGCTCGCAGAGACCCTCGGCGAAGAGTGGGGGGTCCCCCCCGGCGACATCCGGATCGCCGACGGCCGCCTTCGCGCCCCAGGCCGCTCTCTATCTCTGGCCGAGGCCGCCGGCCCCGCCACTGACTCCGGCGGCGCTATCATCGGCCGCGCTTCCTTGACTGACCTCCCTCCCGCGATCGCCGTCGCCGCTCAGGTCGCCGAAGTCGAGGTAGACACCGAGACCGGCCAGTGGCAGCTCAAGCGCCTTGCCTGCGCCCAGGACGTTGGCCTCGCCATCAACCCCATGAGCGTGGAGGGCCAGATCGAGGGCGCTGCCTCCCAGGGCCTCGGCTACGCCCTCTGCGAAGAGTACATCTACGACGATGACGGCCGCCTCCTCAACCCCGACTTCATGGACTTCCGTATGCCGACCTCCCTCGACCATCCCGAGTTCGCCATCGACCTCATCGAGGATCGCCGAGACGGCGGCCCGTTTGGCGCCAAGGGTGTGGGTGAGCCTCCGCTCGTTCCCAGCGCACCGGCCATCGCCAATGCCATCTTCGACGCCACCGGCGTCCGCCTCCGGCGCATCCCCATCACCCCCGAGCGACTCCATTCGGAACTCAGGCGTGCCGACTGAACCAAGGAATCGAGTTGCCGCCGTCGTCCTCGCCGCCGGTGACGCCCGCCGCTTCGGCGCACCGAAGCTCCTCATGCCCTTCGGTCTCTCTACCGTCCTCGGCTGTGTAGTTGATGCTCTCGACGCAGCCGGCGCCAACCCAATCATGGTCATCGCCGGATCTCAGGCCCCGGCCCTCGCCCAGGCCCTCGCCGCCACCAAGGCCCGACTCGTTCCCAACCCCGACCCCGGCCGCGGCATGTTCTCCTCCGTCCGCGTCGGCGTCGCCGCTCTCCCGGAAGACATCGACCGCTTCCTCATCGCCCTTGCCGATCAGCCCCGCGTCCAACCCCGGGAGATCGCCCACCTCCTCCGCTCCCACCACGCAAGCGACAAGGGAATCGCCCTCCCCACCCACCGCGGAAAGCGCGGCCACCCCGTCGTCTTCCACAAACGCTATCGCGACGACATCCTCGCCCTCGCCGACACCCACACTCTCCGCGACATCATACATTCCCATCCCGACGACATCGCCGAGATCGAAGTCCCCTCCGACTCCGTACTGCGCGACATCGACACTCCCGAGCAATACCGGCAGGAGCTGCGCCGCGCCTCACACGGCGACCCGACCCATGATGCGAGCACCCTCACCCAGAGCAGCACCCGCGGCATCTTCGCCGAAATCGTCCGCCTCCAGCGCGCCGGCCGCCGCGCCGTGCTCGCCGCTCCCCTTTGGTCCCGCGGCTCCGTCCCCTTCCGCCGGCACTCCAAGCTCCTCTACCGCGATGACGGCTCCATTCGCGGCACCATCGGCGGCGGCCTGCTCGAAGCTGAAGTTCTCGAGGCCGCTCCGTCCACGCTATCCCAGGACAACATCCGCGTCGTCGATTTCGACCTCACTGCCGGCGACGCCGCCGAGAGTGGCATGATCTGCGGCGGCCGCTGCGCTGTCTTCCTCGAACCCATCGCGCCTGACTACTGCCCCGAGGTCTTCGCCGCCGCCGCTCGAGCCGAAGAGGCGGGGGAGACCATCGTCCTCATCACCCTCCTGCCGCCCGAGGGCCCATCCCGCAAGCTCGCCCTCACCGCAGAAGGCGATCTCCTCGGCGCCGCCGACCCGGCCCTCGACCAGACACTCCGCGATCTTGCCAGGCGATCTCTTTCGGAAGGGAAGCCAAGCCACGTCGAGGACCCCGTCCCCACCCACATCGATCCCCTCCTCCCCCATCCTTCACTCTTCATCTTCGGCGCCGGCCACATCTCCCTCTCCCTCGCTCACATGGCCGACCTCATCGGCTTCCGCGTTGTGGTGATAGACGACCGCGGCGACTTCGCCAGTCCTCAGCGCTTCCCCCACGCCGACCAGGTCCTCGTCGCTTCCGTCCCCGATGCCTTTCGCCAGCTAGCCATCGACGAAGACAGCTACCTGGTCGCCGTCACCCGCGGCCACGTCATGGACGAGGAAGTCGTCGCCCACGCCCTCAGAACTCCGGCGCGCTACATCGGCATGATTGGCAGCAAGCGAAAAGTGGCCGCGGTGAAGGACCGTCTCCGAAACCGCGATTTCTCCGAGAGCGACCTCGCCCGCCTCCACGCCCCCATCGGACTCGACATCGGCGCCGACACCATCGAAGAAATCGCCGTCAGCATCCTCGCCCAGCTCATCGCCACCCGCCGAAGCGCAGCCTAGCTCATTCCCGCCGCGCCCCGCCGTTCCCCTGTAGGGCGGGGTCACCGAACCCCGCCAGCCGTTCTGTAGGGCGGGTATCGCGCCGCAGGCGGATGCCCGCCGGCCGTTCTGTAGATCGTAGTCCGTAGGGCAGGAGCTTGCTCCTGCCACGTGAACCATGGAATCGTAGGGCTGCATCTCCGCGGGCTGTATTCGTCCAGCCATCAAGTCCGTAGGGCAGGAGCTTGCCTCCTGCCACGTGAACCATGGAATCGTAGGGCTGCATCTCCCCGGGCTGTATTCGTCCAGCCATCAAGTCCGTAGGGCAGGAGCTTGCCTCCTGCCACGTGAACCATGGAATCGTAGGGCTGCATCTCCCCGGGCTGTATTCGTCCAGCCATCGAATTGCATGAGCCCTAGCTCCGCCCCTCCGGCACCATTGCCGGCGCTACATTCGCGGCTTTCACCTTCAGCTCCGGCGGACTCAGCTCGCGCGACGCGCCCTTTCCGTACTCCTCCACCAGCGCCACCCCGCGGTAGAAGTGTCCCAGAATCTGCGGATACGAATACCCGGCCTTCGCCATCCCCAGCGCGCCGTGCTGAGACATCCCGACTCCGTGCCCCCTCCCCCACCCCGTCAACTCGAACCGCCTCCCGACGCCCCTCACTTCAAACAGCGCGCTCGGCGTGCCCAGCACGGCCCTCGCCTCTGACAGCGTCCCCAGTCTTACCGTTCCCTCCCGTCCAATGATCTCCAGCCTCCGCATCCGCCCCGTGCTCGTCTTCGCCCGCACCACCACTCTCTCGATCTCCCCGACATACCTCCCCCGCTCCCTCAGCCGGTCCTGGATCTGCCTCTCCGTGACCCACCGCCGCCACCGGTAGCACCACTCATATCCCCGCAGGTCCGTCGCCGCCGCGTCATATGGCGACTCCACCGATTCGAGATACAGGAAGTCTTTCCTGATGCTTCCCGGCCACGCCTCATCTACCGTTTGCGTCCTTCTTCCCGCGTTCGCGTGATAGGCCGCGAAGATCGGTCTTCCTCTATGTATCACCACCTCTCCCCGCGTTGATCGCACCGCGGCATCGGAAAGCGCAGTTTCCGTACTCGCTCCGCGATAGACCTGGCAGTGCCCCGTCGTGCAGATATCGAACCCATCATCCTCGTGCTTCTTCTCGATATCTCGCACGTACATCCCATACGTCCGGCTCACCACTGCCTGCACCTTGAATGCCTCTGGCTGCGCAAACATCTCGTTCGGAACCACCCCTCGCACGTAGTCCTCTATCCCCAGCGTGTTCACCACCTTCAGCCGACCGCCGTCGGATAGCTCCACCCGCAGCTTCCCACGATACCGGCTTCCATCCATCGTCAGCCACGGCGCCCCCGCCGCAGGCCACAGCTCTATCCACGGCCCCACGCCCCCGTGCCGACCCGTTGTCTCCAGCACCAGCTCGCCCCGTCCGGCCGTTATCCTCGCCTCTCCCTCAAATGCCTCGTTGAAGTTCCGCGCCTCCCAGGCCCCTTTCCCCGAAATCAGCACCGACTCTGGCTCCTGCCTGTAAGTCAGCCCCACGCGAATCGCCCGCTCTATCTCGGGACCGGCGGCCGCAGCAGCAGCCGCCCCGGCGAACATCGCTCCCGCCATCCCCAACAGCAAACATATCCTCTTCATCATCGACTGCATTCCTCCCGCGTGTCGCTTCCTCCGCCGCGCGTCTCCGGACAGTCCCCCCGTGCTTTCATAGATATGCCACGCTCAACTCCTTCTATCACCCATACTCCCCCCGGCCACCCGCCTCCCCGGCCATACCGTCACCCCATTCCCCACCGCGATCAGCACCGCCCCCTGCCAGAATCCCGCGCCAAACCCCTCCCTCAATACTACCCATCCAGCCACCACTGCGAAAACGAGCGTCAGATAGGTCAGCGGCGGGAGCTTGTGCCCCTCCCCGCGCCGCGCGCCGTCCTCCAGCGCGAACAGCCACAGTGTGTAACCCGCGCCGTAGTTCGCTATCCCCATCACCACGATCACCCACCATGCCGCCACCTGTGTCGGCCCCGGCCCGCCCACCCACAGCGTGCTCAGGTACCCCATCGGCGGCCTCAGCCCCCCTGTCACCCCCAGCCCCGCACCCATCAGCGCCAATCCCACACTCATCGCCGCGAAGTTCTGCACATCCCCCATCCCCCGCGGATTCCGGCCCGGCCGCACCGCCACGAACCGCCCCAGATTCGAGTACACCCCCCACGCAACTCCACCGAACAGCGCCGCCAGCGCCCCCTCAACAGACCTGA